>Ga0224558_1001382_pt1 | contig 25561 bp, 23 predicted proteins | sample 714S32024metaG_FD_180682 | JGI IMG/M metagenome (GOLD analysis project Ga0224558, IMG submission 180682) | Peat soil microbial communities from Stordalen Mire, Sweden - 717 S3 20-24 | ecosystem: Environmental > Terrestrial > Soil > Wetlands > Peat | place: Sweden: Norrbotten County, Stordalen... | reverse complement strand
CCTTCGGGCCAGCTGCGCGTGCCGAAGCACGAGCATCCGGCGGTATCTTTTCTGTGGCACTGGCCGTCCACGGGCTTTGAAGCCCGCGTCCCGGACGTTATCCGGCACACTGCCCTGCGGAGTTCGGACTTTCCTCCCCCGGCGGACTTCAGGCTTGCGCCCGAGCCTCCGGCAGCGACCGCCCGGTCCTCCTGCCAGTGGCTAGTGTACAGCAGTAATATCTTTCGGGAAGGATTTACGGTTTTGAGACACCTCTGAACGAGTCGTTAGTGGAAAGCCGCACTTCCTCAGGGGCTAGAGCCCGCGCTGATTTGGCAGCATTTGCGGCACGACTGAAGTCGTGCCCTGACACAAGGAAGGTGGTTTTCAGGAGCAAGGCTGGCGGTCTTCGGGAGCCTGCTAAAGCCGTGCCTCTTCAAGAACGCCGATTTGTTCAGAGGTTTCGTTAGGAAAGGGATTGGGATGGAAGCGGAGCAATTGCAAGTGGCGGAGGGGATTCGCACCTTCGCGGAGTTGAGGAAGCGGGCGCGTGAGGTGGGGCCGAAACGGGTGGGGGTGGTTCTGGCCGATGATGAAGTGGCGTTGACGGCCGCGGCGGATGCCTTGCGCATCGGGATCGCGCTGCCGGTGCTGATCGGCGATGCGGAGCGGATTCGCGCACGGGCCGAAAAGCTGGGATTGGCGGAGTTGGCGGCGAGGGCTGAGTTTATCTCCGCGACGGAGAATGCGGCGGAGATTGCGGTGAAGATGGCGCGGGAAGGCAGCATCGACATTCTGATGAAGGGCCATTTGCGCACCGATCAGTTGTTCCGCCCGGTGCTGGACAAGGAAAAGGGGCTTCGCACGGGACGCCTGCTCAGCGACATGGCATTCTTTGAACAACGCGGCGCGGACGGGCCAAGATTGACGGGGCTGACGGATGGAGGGCTGAATCCTGCTCCGACGCTCGGGCAGAAGAAGCAGATTGTGCTGAACGCTATTGAAATGTTGCACTGCCTGGGATTTAGCCGCCCGAAGATAGCGGTGGTGAGCGCGACGGAGATGGTGACCGAAGCGATGGCTTCGACGATGGACGCAAAGGCTTTGACGGAGATGTGCGCGACGGGTGAGTTTGGAGAGGCGGAGGTCTTCGGTCCGCTGGCGCTGGACAACGCGCTGCTGGAATGGGCAGCGAAAGCCAAGGGCATCAGCAATCCAGTGGCGGGACACGCCGATTGCCTGCTGGTTCCCACCGTCGAAGCGGGCAATCTGCTGGCCAAGTCGATCATTTTTCTGGCCGGATGGGAGTTCGGCCACGCGGTGGTGGGCGCGAAGGTTCCCATTCTGATTCCGTCGCGGGTGGAGAGTGCGCAAAACAAGGTGAACGCCATGGCTCTGGGGGTGCTGTATGCAAGCCGGTGAATGGAGGGTATTGGCGATCAATCCCGGCTCGACATCGACGAAGATTGCCGTCTATGCCAATGATCGTGCCGAACTGGTGCGCAACCTGAGCCACTCGGAGAGCGAGATGGAGCCATTTCGCGGGTGCCCCATTCTGGATCAATTGGAGTTTCGCCAGTCGTGCATCGAGCGGGAGTTGAGCGACGCGGGCTACCGGCTGGAGCAGTTTCATGCCGTTGTCGGACGCGGCGGATTGATGCGCCCCGTGGCCAGCGGAACCTACAGGGTGAATGAGGCGATGCTCGAGGATCTGCGCTCGACGCGCTACGGGGAACACGCTTCCAATCTGGGCGCGTTTCTGGCGCAGGCCATTGGCCGGAAGGCGGGAGCGGAGGCGTTCATCGTCGATCCCGTGAGCGTGGATGAGTTCACTGAGCCGGCGCGCATCTCCGGCTCGGCGCTGGCGGACCGCCAATGCCTGTCGCACGCCCTGAACACCAAGGCCGTGGTGAAACGATATGCGCGCGAGCAGGGACGGACATACGCGGAGATGAGGCTGGTGGTGGCGCACCTGGGCAGCGGCATATCGGTCTCGGCGCACGATGGCGGCAAGATGATCGATGTGAACGTCGCCGGCCAGGAAGGCGCGTTTGCGATGGATCGCTCGGGCGGCTTGCAGATACAGAAAGTGATACAACTTTGTTTCAGCGGCAAGTACACTGAGAAGCAGTTGTGGAACCTGTTGAACCGCGAAGGGGGAGTTTACTCGTATCTTGGGACCAAGGATTTGCGCGAAGTGGAGCGGAGAATCGAGGCTGGAGACAGCCAGGCCGCGCTGATCTTCGACGCGATGGTTTACCAGACGGCCAAAGACATAGGGGCGATGGCGACGGTGCTCAACGGGCGCGTGGATGCTGTGTTGCTGACAGGCGGAATGGCCCGCTCGGAAAAGCTGGTTCACAAGTTGCGCGAGGCGATTCAGTGGATCGCGCCAGTGACTGTTTATCCGGGAGAAGATGAGTTGCAGGCGTTGGCGGAGGGGGCGACGCGCGTGCTGTGCGGCGAGGAGAAGGTGCGCGAATTGAAGCAAGCTGTATGATTTAATCGCAAGGCGAGATTTGAAGCAGTGGGTCAGTTTGATTGAGCTTTCCCCCAGGGGCTAAAGCTCGTACCCTTCGAATTGACCGACTGCCAGGTTTGGTGATCCATTTTTTGCGGAGAAAGACAGTTACTTCTCCGTATAATGGGAAACGGCTTTCAATTTAATTCCTCGGATTCAACTCAATTCAAGGAGAACCGAATGAAGTTAGCTGCCACAATGAAGATCGTTGTCATGATCGCGCGCCTGTTGCTGGGCGCGATATTTGTCGTCTTCGGCATGAACGTGTATCTGCATTTCCTTCCCATGCAAATGCCTACCGGGGTGGCCCTTGAGTTTCTGGGGGCGCTGGCAAGCACCCACTATCTCTATGTTATAGCCGTGTTTGAGGTTATTCCGGGGCTGTTTCTGCTCTTCAACCGGTTTGTGGTGCTGGGGCTGGCGCTGCTGGCTCCGGTCGTCTTCAACATCCTTGTGTTCCATATACTGATGGCTCCCAGTGGCGCGCTACTGGCTGTTATCGTGGCAATGCTATGGATGCTTGTGTTTCATCGGCACCGCTCAGCTTTCAGTTTTTTGCTTCAGAAGCGGGCTGAAGACTGAGATCGGCGCGTCCGCCTGGCTACAATCAAGAGGACGATGATTCAGTACCTCTATCTCGGGCGGATGGACTACGACGAAGGGCTGAGGTTGCAGGCGGAGATCGCCGGGCTGGTTGCGCAGGGACGCGCCCAGAATGTGCTGCTGCTGATGGAGCATCCGCCGGTGCTGACGCTGGGGCGCAACGCCAACCGGGCGAACATATTGGCGTCAGACGAGATGCTCGAGCGGCGCGGCGTAACCGTTCATGAGATTAACCGCGGCGGCGACGTGACCTATCACGGGCCGGGGCAGCTGATCGGCTATCCCATCTTTGATCTGCGCACCCTGCACGGCCCGAGCGGCGGCCGGATGGGGCCGGTAGATTTTGTGCGCGGGATGGAAGAGGCGCTAATCCGGCTCTGCGGCGAGTTTGGGGTGAGAGCCGGACGGATTGCGGGGCTGACAGGGGTTTGGTGCGGAGGGCCTGCGGATGGCAGGCTTCCGGACACAAGTGGCGGAACAGAGCGCAAGATCGGCGCCATCGGGATTCACGTCGCACGCGGGATTACCTCGCACGGTTTCGCTTTCAACGTGACTACCGAATTGAAGGACTTCGCGCTGATCATTCCGTGCGGAATTCCTGATCACGCAGTGACCAGCCTGGCTCTGGAAGTGCAGAAGCCGGAGGAATTGCCCACTCTGGAAGCGATTGCACACGCGACGGCGCGGCAGTTCGGGCAGGTCTTCGGCGAACAAGTGGTGGAGGTAGAGAGTTTGGCGGCGCTGCGCGCAGAGGCCGCGGCTGCACCGGGGCAGTTTCCGGCGGAGGATACGCCGCTTCAGGTTCCTGTTGAAGTTGAGCGGTTGCGCGGCGGGGCTGAGCGGCCGATCCGCGCCTGACGGTTGAGGGTTGTAGTTTCCCACGTCTCAAAAGCGAGATCTACACCCCTCGGACGAAAACCTGTCCGTGGGGACCCCGGACCCTGCGCCCATATTTTTCGGAACTCATAGCGGTTCGGCTGCCTCATGCACGGCGATTTATAATCCGGCCAGAATGGGGTGCGCCCAAGGAGCCTGCCCTGAGCGAAGCCGAAGGGCAACCCGCATCACGGAGAGACCTACATGCCAACGGACGTGATTATGCCCCAGATGGGCGAGTCGATCTTTGAGGGCACCATTACCAAGTGGCTCAAGAAGGCCGGCGACAGAATCGAGAAGGATGAGCCACTGTTTGAGATTTCTACCGACAAGGTGGACGCCGAGATTCCCTCGCCGGTGGCTGGTGTGCTGACCGAAATCAAGACGCCAGAGGGTGCGACGGTCGAAGTGAATACGGTGGTTGCGGTGATTTCGGGCGCGTCTGGAGCTGGTTCTTCCGCGCAGGCCGCGGCGACCCCGACAGCTTCGATCCCGGCCTCCCCCCCGGCCGTTTCCGCTCCGCAGGCGCGTTCTGCAGCCACCGTGCAAACTGCTGGATTGGCAGCGCCTCCGACGACAGGTGAGCGACAGCGCTCTTCGCCGCTGGTGCGGCGGATCGCAAAGGAGAACAACCTCGATCTGAGCCAGGTGGCCGGGACCGGATCAGATGGACGCATCACCAAGGAAGACGTATTGCGGCACGTGAATGAGAGTGGCCCTGGCGGCGCGCCTAGGTCGCAATTGGCCACACCGCAAGCGGCGCCGCTGACCAAGATGCGCGCCATCATTGCCCAGCGCATGGTGGAGAGCAAGCGGATCAGCCCGCACGTGCACAGCGTTTACAAGGTGGACATGACTCGCATTGTGCGCCTGCGCGAGCGCGAGAAGGCACGCTTCGAACAGCAGCATGGCGTCAAGCTGACCTATATGCCGTTCATCGCCGCGGCGGCCGTGCAAGCGCTGACCAAGTTTCCAATTGTGAACTCCTCGCTCGTGGACGGCTCGATTCATTACCACGCCAATATCAACCTCGGCATTGCCGTGGCTTTGGAGTGGGGATTGATTGTGCCGGTGGTGAAGCAGGCCGAGGAACGCAACTTTCTGGGGCTGGCGCGGGCCATTGCGGATCTCGCCGCCCGCGCACGCACCAAAAAACTGTTGCCCGACGAGGCCTCGGGGTCAACGTTCACGCTGACCAACTCCGGCATTCTGGGCGAGGAGTTTGGGACGCCGATCATCAATCAGCCGGAGTCGGCGATTCTGGCCATAGGCGGCCTGCGCAAGGAGCCTGTGGTGCTGACCGACGGCGAGGGCAACGACACGATTGCGATAAGGTCGGTGCAGTACTTCTGCCTGGGCTTTGACCATCGCACGATTGACGGCGCGGACGCGGGAAAGTTCATGAGCGAGTTCAAACGGGTGCTGGAGGGGTGGGACAGACAGATCGGGTGAGACCTTCGCGGTCGGCTCGTCGTGTTATTGCCAGAGATCAAATAGGCGGCCGTTCGTCTACTTGTGCTTCCCCCACGGGTCGTAGGTGCCGACACTCCAGGTGTGGCCTTCCGGGTCTTTCACGGTGAAGTCGCGGCTGCCGTAGTCGGTGTTGTGGAGCGGAGTGGTGATTACGGCTCCGGCGGCTACGGCGCGGGCATGGGCGGCGTCGGCGTCGGGGACGACAATGTAGATGCCACGCGTTTCGATGCCGCCTAGCTCCTCGGGCGACTTGAAGCCGCGGCCAGACTCGTCATTTTTGCCCGAGCCAAGCATGATCATGCCACCGCCCAGGGTCAGCTCGGCGCGGGCTATCGTTCCAGGTTCACCTTCATAGACGGCGTGGCGTTCGAATCCAAAGACTTTACAGAGCCAATCGATGGCTGCGGGCGCGTTACGGTAGCGATGGCCGGGGATAACGGAGTTGTGAAATTCAGCCATGGGGAATCCTCCGCGGCAATATTAGCGCTTACATTTATGGAGGGCAATCGGTTATTCTTACCGATATGCGTTTGCCCACGGGGGATTCTCTACTGGTGCAAATTATGAGCGCTGCGTTCGCCGATTCGGCCGCGCGCGCGGGTAAGCATCTAGTCTGCCGGCAAGGCTGTACTCAATGCTGCCATGGAGCATTCGCTCTGAACTCGCTGGATGCGCTGCGGCTGCGCGCCGGAATGGATATATTGCGGCCTACGGAGCCGGTTCTTGCGGCCCAGATCGAGGTCCGGGCGCGGGCGTGGGTTGCCGAGCATGGGGCGGAGTTTCCCGGCGATGCGGAGACGGGCCTGCTGGGCGACTCGAAGTTGGACCAGGAGCGCTTTGAGGATTTCGCCAACGAGGCGGCCTGCCCGGCGCTGGATGCCGCCACGGGGCGCTGCGACGTTTACGTCTGGAGGCCGATGACCTGCCGCGCTTTCGGCCCGCCGGTTCGCGTGGGGGACGGCGAGGCGATGGCCCATTGCGAGTTGTGCTTTACCGGCGCAGAGGCAGCCGAAGTTTTGGCTTGCGAAATGATGGTACCGCACGATCTTGAGGCGGAACTGCTCGAAGAGATACCGATGAAGGAAGAGACCGTGGTGGCGTATGCGCTGCTGGGGTGAGCGCGGCGTCAGGTAGTGTCTGATAAATCGTTCTTTTCAAAGAGATCGTGCTTAGCTCATGTAGGGTCCGGGGCTAAAGCCCTGTAAAGTCGGCTTCGATTCCGGGGCCTGAAGGCTCCTGCTCCCTCCTGAAACCCCGAATCCCGATTCATCAGACACTGCCTATGCGGGGTTAGACTAGGGGTTGGACACCCTGATGACGATACGGCCCTGCTGGGTTGAGATTCGCACCCAAACCCTTGAAGACAACTTTCGATTTTTATTGACACTGGCCGCGCCCCACGCGGAGCTGATGGCCGTGCTCAAAGCCGACGCATATGGACATTCCGTGGCGCTATGCGGTCCGGCGGTGGTACGCGCAGGAGCACGTTGGTTGGGCGTGGCCTGCGTGGAAGAGGGCGTGGCCGCGAGAGCACTTTGCCCAGAAGCCAGAGTGCTTGTGTTTTGCGGCGCATTTCCCGGGCAGGGAGCGGCTGTTGTGCGCCACGGCCTGACAGCCGTGGCCTGGCAGCTATGGCAGTTGGACGAATTGGAATGCGCTGCGCGTGCGGCGGGCATAGCGGCGGGTTCAGTTCCGGTGCATCTGGAGATTGACACGGGCATGAGCCGCCAAGGGGTGACGCCTGAGGATCTCGCTCCAAAGGGAGCAGGCGTGGGAACGCTTTTGGCGCGCTTCACTCCTGAGTCGCCGCTGCGGCTGGAAGGCGTGATGACCCACCTGTTTGCCGCTGACGAGGCGGACGGCAGAGTGACCGAGACGCAACTGGGCTTGATGGACGAAGCGCTGGGAAGGGTCAAGGCTGCTGGGCTGCATCCCGAATGGCTCAGTGCTGGGGCGTCCGCCGCGCTGCTGGCCGGCGAAGCATCAAGGATTGCCGCGCTGGGCGCCCGTTACGAGATGAAGACGATGATACGGCCGGGCCTGGCACTCTATGGCGTGATTCCGGATTTCGACCCGCAGTTTGAGCCACAAGAGCCTCCGTCAATGACTGCTGCGCGAAGCCAATTGCATCCGGTGATGCAGTGGAAGACACGCGTGGCGGGGGTGCGCTCGGTTTCCGCCGGCGCGGTGGTGGGCTACAACGGGACCTTTGTCGCTACCGAACCGATGCGGCTGGCGCTAGTGGCTGCGGGCTACGCCGACGGCCTCGACCGGCGACTCGGCAACCGCTTCAGCCTGCTCGTGCGCGGAGTGCGCGCTCCCCTTGTGGGCCGCATCAGCATGGATATGGCAGTGGTGGACGTGACCGAAATCGCGGGCGTTGAGCCTGGCGACGAGGTGGTAATTCTGGGGACGCAAGGCGGAGAGACTAGTACTGCCTTCGACCACGCTGAGGCTACGGGAACGATTCCCTGGGAGGTTTTCACGCGCATCGGGGCGCGCGTGCCGCGGGTTGCGGTCTGAGCCTGAATCGGGAATACCGACAAAAGAACAGGCGCGGGAGGTTGATTTCTCCTGCGCCTGTTTGGCTTCCCTGGGTTTGCGGACAGCGTTATTGAGTGCTCGGCGGCGCGGGCGGAACTTTGGGCGCCTTCAGGTGGGGCGCTTGAGAGATGTTCGGAACCCGGTGGTAGGGCGGAACATTGAGCGTCGGAAGCTTGTGATCAGGCGGAACGACCAGTGACGGCGGCTCGGGCGGGAAGCCTGAGCCTTTCTTGATGTGGACATCTCCGTCTTCCGCGCTGAGTACGACCCTTGCGGTGCCGGAACCGATCTTGCCGTTGAGCGACTTGCTCTCGTCGCCGCTGATGGGAAGATCGAAGTCCGTGACAATGTCTCCGTTGTGGGTCCGGGCGTTGATCGAGGCCGAGGGGTTGGGCGGCAGCGTCAACTCGACATCACCCTTGTCGTTCTTCGCTTCCACCGCATAGGTTCCGGCGGGCTCAACCGAGATGCGGCCGTTGCGTGTTTCCACGTAGCTGTCGCCGTAGATCTGGTTGAGGTCAATGTCCTTGGAGCGGGTGGTGATATGCACCGCGCCTTTGGCCTCGTTGACGCGCAGGTCGTCGGAGTCGAGGGTCAGATCGCCGGGCAACTCCGCCAATTCCAGGTCGGTGACCGAAGTGTGCAGATGCACGGGCCCATGGATGGTCTCCAAGTGAACATCACCGAGGATTTCCCCGTTCTGCGTAACCTTACCCTTGATTTCTGAGAAGGTGATGTCGTTCAAGTCGCCATCGGTGGTCAGGTCGCCCTGGATGTCGTGGGCGGAAAAGTCATGGTTGCCTCTGGAGAAGTGCGCCTCGACAGGGCCGGTCATCGAGTTAAGGCGAAGATCTCCGCTGACAGTGACGTGAATGCCTGCGCCGAGGCCTGCTGCGGTCACATCGCCTTTGCCGGCGTCCACGGTAACGAGGGCTGCTTTTGGGACGGTGACGGTCAGGTTCAGCCGCCCGTTGGAGTTGCCATCTGTCTTAACCAACACGGTACTGCCGTTCACGGTCAGATGCGTTGCTTCAGCGTCGAAGATTTTCTTTGCGTCAGCGTCCGAATTGGCGTAGGCCATTTCGTGCGCCTGCACCTGGATGGTGGGCGTATCCCCTGCGGTGATGCTCACGTCGCCGCGAGGGTTGTCGATCTCGATAGCGGCGTTAGCGGGAATCTGCGCGTTGAGCACCTGCTGGTCGAAGTCATGCTCGGGCAGTCCAAGGAAGTTGAAGAAATCCTCATTCTGGCCGTTCCAATGGGAGAACCAAGGCTGTGCATGGTTCCATGCGGCTGCGCCGAGGCCCAACAGGCCGAGCAGGACCAGGATGCCCACGAAACTGCCGCCGCGACGGACAGGGGTCTTGCGACGCATATCCATCGCCCACTCTGCCAGGAGAGCCAGGCCGGCGCCGATCAAAAGCAGAGGCCACCAATGGCCGTACCAGGCCCAGAAGGCGCCGCCATTGATGTGGCCGGTGAGCAAGAGCAGAGCGATGACGCCGACGCCGATGAGGATGATGGGGCCGACAACCGAGGGAACGCGCGGACCGTATACGCCCACGTAGTTTGACTTCATGGCATAACGCTGGGCCTTCCAGGCATCACGCTGCGCGCGCCATGCGGCTTTCTGCTGCTCCCGGTAGATGCGGTACTGGGTCCGGGGATCGTAAGGCGGATATGGAGGCGGCGCGCCGCCGGGAGGCGTGGTTGGAGGTGTGGTGCTCATGATTGTCCTCCCTCGGAATTATTCCCGGAGTCGTGCAGTGGAACGCCGGTTGTTGATTGAGGGTCAATCGTGCCTGTGCCGGGTTGGCCCGGATATGGTCCCTGCGGATAGCCGCCACCGGCCGTCAGCACCATGCGTTCTGCCAGCATAAGGACGCCAAGGAGAATCAACAGAAACGGCCAGAACCAATGCCAGGGGTGGTCAATCACGCCTGTCGCATGGAGCAGCCAAACTCCACCGATCAACAGCAGAATGGCGGGACCGCGCAGGCGGCGAATCATGATGTAGTGGTTCATTTGGAGCCTCCTTGTGAATCTCCCATACGGCGAACGAACAGCCAGACACCCAGCGCGATGAGCAGTACCGGCCACGCGAACTCAAAGAAGCGGCCGTGGAAGACATCCAACTGCCCGAGCAGAAACATCACGCCCAGGGCAATCAGGACGATGGCGCCGATGGGCTCCTTGCGCCGCCAGCAAATAGGCGAAGGGGGCGCGGCGGGATCGATAAAGCCGGGCGGCGGCGGAGGAGGAGGGAACGGGGCCTGGTACTGCTCCGCGTACGGGGGCAGATAACCCTCTGGCGCAGGCCCTGCCGGAGGCTGCCCGGTGCCGGGTTGGCCAGGATTCCGCGGTCTTGAGCCCAGGTTCAGCCAGTTGCCCACTTCATTCAATCCAAAGGGATCAGGTACCGGCTGACCATCGCGCAGCGCCTTGGCGGTGTGAAAGGCCTCAAACGACTGGTAGAAGATCCATGCGGCGATGAACAGGCCAAAGATCGGGTAATGGTCGGCAATGCTGATGAGCACCGCGAAGACGACCACGTGGATGAACCCCTTGAAGAACTGGCCGTTGTACATGGCGCCGACGCCCGGAATCAGTCCCAGCACGGCGGCAGCCGAAGGGTTAGGACCGCTTGCAGGAGGCGGTGGGATGAAGGGCTGTTGAAAGCTCTGCCACGCCGCCGCGCAGGGTTCGCAGAGAAGTTGTCCTCCGGGCGTGTTCCGCGCGCAACTGGCGCAGAGCGCCTTGCCACAGTTCTGGCAATAGGCCGTCGCGTTGATTCCACTATGATTTACGCAGTCCATACAGTGCTCCTTTCCCATATTTCGCCTGAGGAACCGCCAAAGTGCGCGGGCCGGTGCAGAAATGCCAGGGAACTTTCTAAAAAGTCAGAATCGTTGAGAGTTGGTTCAGCCGCCGGACTGCCAGGCTGCTGTGATGGGTCTGCCAGGGAGCCCCCGTCTTTGTGCGCAGGGGCCTGATTGGATTCGCCGGATGGCGCGTCCTGCGGCTTCTGCCGGATGTCTCCGCTTTGACCCTCGCCTTGACCCTGGGTAGTCCGGCGCAGCTCGCGCATTCTCGTTTGCACCTCGTAAACCAGACGCGAGTGATCGTAGTAGCGGATGATGGGGGTTGAAGCCATGGTGAACCTGCGTTCGAGGAATGAGCGCGCTTCGCTGGGAAATGAACCGGGGCGCAGATCGGAGAGCGGCAAGCTGCTAAAGCGTACGCCCGTGAGGCCGAGCGTCATGGCGATGGAAAAGAAGGCCATTGCGGCAGTCAACATCAAACGGGGTTCAGCAAAGCGACGCAAGTGCGCAATCATGCCTTGACGCTGCCAAGCCGGGGCGGGAATGGAGGCGGGGTGAAACGGCAAAACGTTACCGCCGGCGGTTGCCAGGCCACTACCCAGCGTCTGTCCCGGACCGGTCACGGCGAGAATTCTGGCCAGCAGCCCTGCCGGTACTTCAGGTTCGGAAAGGAACTCCAGCCATTCGCGGCCCTTGCGCGCCTCCTCGTAGAGTGCTGCACAGGCCGGGCAGACGGCTCTGTGCGCATTAAAGGTAACCTCATCCTCGGGCTTCAGCAGCCCGTCCAGCGCGTCCGCCAAAAGTGTCTCCCATTGCCCGCAGGCCGGAGAGCTCGGAATGAAAGTGCGCTCTGCCATCACATCACCTCCCGTCTATTACGTTCCAAGAGCCTCGCAAGTTCCGCGCGGCCCCTGCTGATACGTGACTTGACGGTTCCTTCCGGAATATCGAGCACGCAGGCAATCTCCTTGTAGTCCAAGTCCTGCAAATCGCGCAGGATAACGGCCTCGCGCAGCTCGACGGAGACGCGCGCCAAGGCATCCTGCACCATCTTCGCCAATTCCTTTTTGGCCGCTGCCTCGTGCGGCGAGACGCCGCGGGCCGTAAGCCGGTCAATCGGCTTAAGTTCGTCCGCCGACTCCCAGCCGTCATCCAAAGAAGAAGTCGCCCGCAGGTTTTTAGTCCGCCGGAAATTGTCCACGAGCAGATTGCGCGTCATGGCGGCGATCCATACGTGCAGGCTGCCGCGCCCGGTGTCGAAGCTGGCCAAGTTGGAGTAAATCTTCAAAAAAACATCTTGCGTGAGGTCCTCAGCGTCGATGGGGTTGCCGGTGAAGCGGTAGCAGAGCCCGTAGACACGCCTGTGCTGGGCGCGGACCAGCTCAGCCCACGCGCTGGAATCGCCGTCAAGGCAGCGGCGGACGATTTGGGACCAATCGATCTCCAGAGAAGCTGCCTCCCCCTGCTTCGGAAGGGTCGCGGGCGCGAAGTCAGAACCCGCCTGAACGCGGCCTTTCGCAATGGCATTGCCGCCCGGAATCTGCTGTGGACTCGGTGCGCCTGTGTCCGCTTGCAGGACTTCCATGTCGCGCCGCTCGGTTCTAGCCGCTGTCCTCGGCGACTGGCTTTCGTCGCAGCGGTGGTTGCCCGGCCACGCCAGCCCTATCCCGCTCCAGCTTAATGTACCCACGCATTGCATATTGGGGTATTACGGAGGATTTTCAAGATAAGTTCCATGGACTGTAACTGAGTCGTGCAGTAATTTCGTCTAAATCGGACGGACGGCCGTCCCCGTGGGCGATTCGGGGGATTGTTTTTCAAGCCATGAGCCGACGATGCGAGCCGCTTCTTCAAGGAATATGCGGTCGATGGCGGTGAAGGCGGCCGGGGTGTGGCTGTCGATGTCAATTTCCCCGACAATTTTGCCCTGCGCGTAGATGGGGACAACAATTTCGGATTTTGTCTTGATGGAGCAGGAAAGATAGCGCGGGTCCGCGTTCACGTCATCCACAACAACCGTCTGGCCCAAAGCAACTGCAGCGCCGCAGATTCCCTGAGCAATAGGGATGCGCACGTGGGGGGTTGGCTCCCCGGCGAAGTTGCCAAGAACCAGGGTCTGGGGATCGCACGGGTCGAGCATGTAAAAACCGGTCCAGTTGCAGTAAGGGAGCTGATCGGCAATAGCGTCGATAATGCCTTTCTCGAGGGCATCGAGAGACGGTGCTGTGGAGGCCTGCTCGTTCATTCGGGCAAGCAGGGAGGACATCTGAGGGGTGAGGCTGAGAGCGGGCATATTCAAAGTGTAGCCCGAGGGCGCTGCAATGGGTGTTCACCGGGAACCCTGGGTGGCAGTGTGGATTTGTCGTCACGGTGGAAAGGAATCTGCGAAAAAAGCGCGGTAGATGCCGGGTCAAGAAACTTTCGTTCTGTCAGTTCCGGTGCACTCAGTAAATGTGAATTTCGTCATGCTAAAATCGTAACCCAATTGAAACTCCACAAATTTTTGTCCTTTTAAGACGGGAGGCCTTATGAATTGCAAAGCAATCATTTCCCTATGTTTGCTCGGAATATTGTGTGCGGCCGGTTGTGGAGGGGGCGGAAACAGCACACCACCTCCACCTACCATTACCTCAGTCAGCCCCTCGTGCAACCCCACCAGCGTCTATGCCGGGCAGACGAGCCAGACCAGCCAGTGCACTGCCACAGTTTTGGGAACCGGGAGCTACAGTTCCGGTGTGAGCTGGTCGGCGAACTATGGGACGATCACGAGCGGAGGTGTTTATACAGCGCCCGCCACTGCTCCAACGTCCGGCATGGCGACGATCACCGCAACCTCGACGCAAGATGCAACCAAATACGGCACGGCGAGCATCACGGTGACACCGGCGGTTTCCGTGAGCGTTTCGTGCTTGCCGACATCCGTTGCGGAGGGGGATCCCTCTACCTGCTCAGCGACCCTCACAAACACGACGAATACCGCAGTCACGTGGTCGGCGTCGGCGGGAACCATCTCCGGCGGAGTATTGTCAACGACGGGAGTTACCCCAGGGACGCAGATCAGGGTGACGGCAACGAGCGTGGCGGATACTAGCGCATCTGGAACCGCGATAGTTACCGTAACGGCCCCCACGATTACATCAGTGAGCGCGTCGTGCACCATCACCACCCTGCAGGCTCACACGGTCCAGACCAGCCAATGCTCTGCCATAGTGACGGGAACCGGAAGCTATAGTTCCGCGGTGACCTGGTCGGCGGATTACGGGGCGATCACAACCGCCGGTGTTTATACAGCGCCCCTTACTGTTCCAACATCCGGCACGGCGACGATCACCGCAACCTCGACGCAAGATTCAAGCAAATTAGGCACGGCGAGCATCACGATAACGGCGGCGCGCGTCATCACGCTCGCGCCGCAGTATCCCACTGCGTCGCAGGCGGAAGCAGCCGGGGGTATTTTCCCGGTAGTGGTCAATGAGACGGGACTCCAAGCGGGTGATGTTATCCAGACAACCGAGATGGGGACGACCGGGCCCACAACCATCGCCGCCGCCGATGTCACCAATGGCTATTTCACTGTCGACATCAGCATCAATGAAATTGCGTCCTTCGTGCAGTTTGCCTGCGGAAGCCCGACGAGTACAAATGCTCAGTGCAACACGGCCTGGGTAGCGATAACCACCGATCAGCAGCAGTTGGTGGAGAATCCGGCTGGGACGATGGCATACTTTAACCCAGGGTATGTGTTCGCTATCCAGGAGTTTTTACTTTCAACCGGGGCGAATGAGGGAACTGCTTCGCTGGTAGGCCCAGACGTAACACAGGATACCGCTATCACGGTTGACGGCGGAACTAGCGCAAACGGCGCAACTGGAGTCCTTCTTTCGGATGTAGCCTTTCAAGCCGTTAACTCAACGGCTGGCACTTCAACGAATGGGATTATCGCGCCCAGTAATCCGGTGGTTATCCTTGCGAGTATCGTGGCAAGAGACGGTCACGGCTACGTGACCGAGCCGGGCGCTGGATACCTCGGGCAGTTCACCATCTCAACAACCTCAGGGCTGGGAGCCGTTTCTACCGTCGGAGCAGGCGTCGGTCCTTATGCAATCGACGCGGCGACGGTGAACAGTGCGGACGCCATTGTTGTTTATTCAGGACAGGACAAGATGGTGCGCCTCTTCAGCAATACGCCGGCGCTGGAGAGCAGCTCCGCGGCCCTCAGCAACATAACACCGTTTTTAACGGTTCAGAGCGCTAATGCTGCTGCCACGCCTGAACCTGCCGCATTAGGCGGATGGCCGCTGCGCATCATTGGATCAGGAACTGCAGCGGGAACGGCCGGGCTCCTGTCCTCCTACGATAACGTGCTTGATTTTCTAACCATCAGTTCCGGAAACGTGATCTCGTGGCCGACAGGCGGACACGTGACGGTAGCTGGAAATCCGTACCTGATTGCGCCGGACGCGACCCATGGGGCGTTCATCGTGGCATTGGCGGACACGACAAATGGAGTGACGACTCTCCAATCGATCAGCGCGACATCGCCTTATACGGCGACCACGATTACGCCGAACCCGGTGTTGCCTGTTGGGTTTCTTGCGTCCGGCATTCTTGTCTCGGACGACGGGAGCACGATCTATGTGGCGGGATTCATCGGTACGGACACTACGAAGACGCCAATGTTCTATGCCATCGCGAATCCGTAGCTTTCCTCCGCCGTGTCGCTTTGGCGCGAACGCTTCGGAGGCCCGGGCCTGAAGGCCGCGCAATTGTGTTCTCTTTCAGGGGGCTGAAGCTGAAGCCCCCTGCTCCCTCCGGAAAATGCAGGTCCTTCGGCTCATCACCCCAGCGACGAAGACCTGTCGCTGGGGACCCCGACTCGCTGCCCCTTCGTAAAGCTCAGGGTCTGGTCGCTCAGGATGACCGCGCATTTAAGTAACGTTCTTCTGGGACAGACACTAGTAGCGTAGCTGGAAGTCGGGATCGACGGGGTTCTCGAAGAGTGAGGCGTCGCGGGTGACGATGGTCAGGCCGGAGGGAGTGACAAAGTAGCGCCGCTTGTCCTCGACCGGGTCGTAGCCGATGACGGTGCCCTCGGGAATGTGGACATGGCGGTCGATGATGGCGCGGCGGATGCGGCAGTGGCGGCCGATGTTGACGTGGGAAAAGACAATGCTGGCGTCGACGGTGGAGTAGGAGTTGACACGCACATCCTGTGAGACCACGGAGTTGGAGACTGTGGCGCCGGAGATGATGACGCCAGCGGTAATGACGGAGTTGACCGCCATGCCGGAGCGGCCCGGTTCGCCAAAGACAAACTTGGCGGGTGGATACTGGCGCACACGGGTGCGCATGGGCCAGTTTTTGTCGTAGAGGTTGAAGACAGGCGAAACCGCGCAGAGGTCCATATTGGCGTCGTAATAAGCGTCGAGCGTGCCGACGTCGCGCCAGTAGAGCGCCTGCTGCTTATTCTCATCCACAAAGCTGTAGGCCATCATCTTCTTCTTGCCCAACATGCTGGGCAGAATGTTATGGCCGAAGTCGTGTTTTGAGTCGGGGTCTTCAGCGTCGGCGATGAGCGCCTTCAGCAATATCTCTGTATTGAAGATGTAGATGCCCATGGAGGCATCCACTGCGTTGGGGTTGAACGGCGAGCGGAAGCTCGTGGACGCGGGTTTTTCCTGGAAGCCTTTAATCTCAGCGTTCTGACCGACCTCGACTACGCCGAACTGCTTGACTTCATCGGGCGGAACGGGCAGCGTGGCCAGCGTTACCTCGGCCCTGGTTTCCTTGTGGTACTCCAACATTCGGCTGTAATCCATCTTGTAGATGTGGTCGCCGCTGAGGATGATGATGTACTTGGGCTGTTCGCTGCCGATGGAGTAGATGTTCTGGTAGACGGCGTCAGCGGTCCCCATGTACCAGTTGGAGCCGGTGCGCTGCATGGGCGGCATCAGCTCGAAAAACTCGCCCAGCTCCTGGGCCACAATGCCGGTCCAGCCCTCGCGGATGTGCCGGTTGAGAGAGAGAGCTTTGTATTGCGTGAGGATGAAGACCTTGCGCAGGCCGGAGTTGATGCAGTTGGAGAGGGTGATGTCGATGATGCGGTAGTGACCGCCGAAGGGCACAGCAGGTTTGGCGCGATCGCGCGTGAGGGGGAAGAGGCGTTCTCCCGCGCCGCCCGCAAGCAATACTCCAAGCGTATCTCTCATGTCCATAGGACCCTGCCTTTGTAGCCATCCGCGCCCGAAGAGCTATTGACCGGGGCAGGAAACGCCGCTATCCAGTACAGCATATCGCCCGAGGGTAGTTTGTCTACAAGGATTGCAGGAAGGGATGCCACCTTCGGACGACTTTGGGCGCCAACCCCACTTTATCGAAGATGACGGCCTTTAAGACAAGTTCGCCGTCGCTTAAAGAGCGAGCAGCGCCATTTTGGGAAGATACACATTTGAGAACGGCGGTTGCCGGCAACAGCGATGCGCCGGTGATTTACCGTTTCTTTTTGAATTTATACTCGATGCCGACCGAGATGGCGAAGTTGACATCAGTCTGAGTAACGTTCGGCGTGGCGTTGGTGCTATAGCGGGTGATCACCGCGTCGGGCGTGATGCGGAAGACCCAGTGGGCCGAGCGGTTCAGGTCCATGTGACCGCCGATGATGGCAGCGGGGGCAACCTGGTTGTTGTAGAAACCGATCGATTGGGGGTTTTGCGGAAAGTCATGCGAATCAAAGTGTGCTCCGCCGAAGAAGGCGTGGGCGCTCAGTGCGCCATGCTTGTTATGCGGCCCCAGCCACTCCGGTCCGGCAACGAAGATTTGCTCGCTGACAAACGGACCTTTGACCAGATTCTCTCCGGAGTTGCTACCCCCAACGCTCCCCACACCACTGGTGCCCAGGTAGTAGCGGCCCGAGCCTTCGACGGCCCAGTGCTTGCTGAACCAATAGGAGCCGGAGAGATCGAGTCCGCCAAGGTTCGCGCCCTGGAGCACATTCGGCCCGGCCTTGATGTGCCGGTAGGCCATGCCGAGGGAAAGATCGTAGCGGTTGTCATAGCGCACACCGGCCAGCGGATCGCTGGCAATGTATGTGCCATTGCCGGCCGTGGGCGAGGCGGTGCTTTGCGCCTGGACGCGGGGTGCGAAGGACAAAGCCAAGGCGGCTACGGCGGCAAGAGCGGCGGAAAATCTTACTGAGAAAGGCATCGTATTTCAGCTTACAGGACGATACCGGCAGGGGACAACGCGGGCGGGGCTACAAATTCTTCGTTATCGAAGGCAAGGCTCTCTCCAGCGCGACCAGACCAGGTAGCGTACGGTCAGCACGGTTTCAGCGTAGGCGGAGGCCCAAGGGTAAGCGGACGGCTCCAGTTCGAGGGAAGGAGCGGCGTGGGTGCGCCACTGGATCGGCAGTTCATTGAAGATATAACCGGCGCGCGGCAGGTGACTGGCGCTGGAAACCACCTCCGCCGACCGCCAACCGTTGGTTTTCATGATCCGCGCCGAGTAACAGGCGTTCTGGATGGTGTCCCTGGCTTGCGGCTCGATAAAGATGGCTGAGTCTGGAATGCCCTGGGCGTGGGCGGTTCGCGCCATGACGCGCGCTTCAACAAAGCTGTTGTGCGCCGCACCGCCGGTCATAATCAGCCTGGGCGCGATGCCGCGCTCATACTCGCGCACCCCCTCGGTCACGCGATCTAACTGTTGGGGCGTGGGGTTGCCGTCACTGTCAGCCGGCGTGCCGAGCACGATGATGGCGTCGAAGCGGGTGAGCGAGGTGTTGGAGGTGGGCGCCAGCAACCGGGCACCCACTCCGCAGCCAAGGAGGCCAAGAATCAATAAGATCGAGGAGAGAAGCAACCGGCCACGCCAGCCGAGCCGTCTGAGTCGCGATGGGTTGCTGCGGTGGCTGGCGCGGTGGATGGGTTTCTTGCGGATAGGGCGCGTGCTGGTCAAGATAATTCCCTCGGCTCTACTCTACAGACTGCTGAAAAACTCGGGAATACGAGTGAAACTGGCTGAAAATGTCCTTCCGGGGCTGAAGCCCCCGCCTCCCTCCGGCGCCCGCGCCAGCCTCCGGTGAACCATCATCTCCCCAAGCGAAGCCCCGTATCCGGCGGGAGCGAGTTTCTTCGCAAGCTGTTTAGGTGCGCAGCTTGCTGACGGCAAAATCAGTCGAGGTTGGCGGGTGTTCCCCAGGAAGATAAGACGAACTCGCTCAATTGCTTACGCGTGCGAGGGACGGTTTCCTGTGCGATAAGGTCCGGGTGGGGTAAGGCGGATGGTTCGCCCTGGTAGCCGAGGGCGATGACGGCGCCGAAGGTGTACTCCTCTGGGATTTCAAGGGCTTGGCGGGCGGCGGCCGGGTCGAAGCCGGCCATCTGGTGGGTGGTGAGGCCGAGGGAGGCGGCTTGGAGCGTGAGATAGGAGGATGCTGCGCCCAAGTCATAGAGAGCATTGCGGTTGTCTGCGCCGTTGTGGCTGAATTTTGTTTTGGCTGCGCCGAGAATCAGGACGGGCGCCGCGCCTGCCCAGTTCTGGTTGAAGCCGATCAGCGTGGAGAATATCTTCTTGTAGGTCAGTGAGTTACGCAGGCCGACAATAAAGCGCCAGGGCTGCTCGTTAAAGGAAGAAGCGGCCCAGCGGGCGGCCTCGAAGACTGTGCGCAGGTCAGCGGGGCTGACGTCGCGGTCGGCAAAGGAGCGGGGGCTCCAGCGGGCAAGTACGGCGGGCAATACGCCATCAATGGCGGGCGCTTGTTTCAAGTGATTGACTTCAATAGAGGATATGGTCATGCGAGAGCTCCGTAAGAGGGGATGAATTGCACTTACTTTGATTCGAGGCGCGGGCGAAGGATTCCAGTTGCGAGAAAAAAGTTGTTTGAACGGATAATTTTTGAACGGGAATTGGTTGGGTAAACGGCGCGGACGGAATTTCAAGCGGGGCGAACCGGGAGCCCCACACATTTGCAAAAAACGCGGGTGTGTGGGGTTGGAGGTTCCCGGACTTTACTCCAAGACAAAGATGTTCTTTTCGGCGCACATCTGTTTGAGTATCTTGGGCCACACCGTGACGCTTACTTCTCCGAGATGGGCTTTGCGGAGCAGCAGCATCAAGGTGCGCGATTGGCCGATTCCTCCGCCGATGGAAAGCGGGATATGTTCGTTCAAGACCGCCTTGTGATAAGGCAGTTGCATGAAGTCCAATTGTTTGGACATCGTAAGCTGCTTCTTGAGTGTCTCGGCCGTGACGCGGATGCCCATCGATGTGAGTTCATGGCGGCGTTTAGTGACAGAGTTCCATACGAGAATGTCGCCATTGAGACCGTGCGTGTCCTTGGCTGTTTCGGCGTGAGTGTCGGTGACCCAGTCGTCGTAATCGGCGGCGCGCATCTCGTGCGGATAGCCATCCTTCAACGGCCAACCAATGCCGATGATGAAGACGGCGGGATGCTTTTGCAGGATTGCGGTTTCACGCTGCTTGCGCGGCAGCGTGGGAAACATATCGAGAATCTCCTCGGCGTGAAGGAAGGTCAACTTCTCAGGGAGTTCAGGATAGCGGGGGTCTTTCAATTGGGGGAACAGTGATAGAGCAAACCTTTCCGCTCCGACGATCACTTTCCATATTTTGCCGACAACGCCTTTCAGGAATTCGAGGTTGCGCTGATCGGCGGTCATGACGCGCTCCCAATCCCACTGATCTACATAGGCGGAATGGTCGTGATCGAGGAAATAGTCTTTGCGAACGGCGCGCATGTCGGTACAGATGCCCTCACCGACCTTGCAACTGAATTCCTTGAGCGCGGGGCGTTTCCATTTGGTGGCAGCCTGCACGACCTGCGCGTTGATGGGATGAAGGTCGCGATCGTTTGAAATATGGAACTGGATGGGCGTGCGCGATCCGTCGCGATCGAGCATGTCGTTGACGCCGCTCTCCACATCGACGATGAGCGGCACCTCGACCATCATCAGATTGAGTTCCTTGCAGAGGTTGTCTTCGATATAGCGTTTGACATGAAAGATGGCCTGTTGGGTTTCTTTGGGGGTCAGCAGGGAACGGTAATCATGCGGGAGGATTTTTTCCAATTCTTTGTAATCGCCGATTCCCGGTCCAGCCAGATCGGCTTTCTTATCGAGGACAGTAGGCATGAGAATTCTCCTTTGCGGACGGATTCCGCGCCGCCGCAGCGCGATTTATCGAGGCTTCGGGTGTAGGGGTATCCGGCGCCGGAAGTCAAAGCGATTGTCACGAGGATGTGCGGCATTACGTTTCGCCGCGCGCACGCGCACCGAGCGCTCCAGGATCACCGTTGTTGTCAGCAGTATTCCTAGAACGCTAATTACCATCAACGCGAGCAGGGCCATTACAGAGGTCGGCATAGCTGCATCTCGATGCTGCCAAAGATGGTCGCCCCGGTCCAAGGGCTACGCTGTGACTGCAATCACTTGTCAATGTAGCTTGTGAGCAGCGGAGGCTGGCGGTTATTGGCGAGTGAGCGAGATTGCGGGGAGGAGGGATTCAAGGAGGCTGGAGACGAGGGAAATGGGAAGGCCGACGACGTTGAAGTAGTCGCCTTCGATGCGCGGAATCCAACGGGCGGCGCGACCCTGGATGGCATAGGCTCCGGCTTTGTCCATGGGCTCGCCGGTGGCGATATAGGCGGCGATTTCTTCATCGGAGAGGGTGAGGAATCGGACGGCGGTGGATTCGGTGGCGACTTCGGTGTGTGCGGCGGTGACGACGGCGACGCCGGTGATGACACGGTGGGTGCGGCCGGAGAGAAGGCGGAGCATACGGGCGGCGTCGGCGGGGTTTTCTGGCTTGCCGAGGATGTGGTTGTCGAGGGTGACGGTGGTATCGGCACCGAGGACAGTGAGGTCTGCGCAAAGGATTCCCTCAGGGGCTAAAGCCCCCGGTTCCTGTGTGGGCTGAATGTACGGGCTGAAGCCCGTACCCTTCAACGAGTGAAGCGTGGGTTCTGGTTTAGTGGTCTCCCAGGTCCCAAAATCGGGACCTGGGGCACCCATGATTTCGTTGTAGACGGCTTGGGCTTTTTCGCGGGCGAGGCGGGTGACGTAGGCGAAGGGGTCTTCGTTGGAGCGGGGATCCTCGGGAATGTGAGCGGGATGGACCTCGAAGAAGAAGCCGCCCTGGGTGAGGAGTTCGCGGCGGCGAGGCGAGGCTGAGGCGAGGATCAGCATATTGGGATTATTGCAGGGACAGGGGGCTAGTGTTGTTAGCGGGTCGGCGGGGCAGGGTGGGGTATGTGGACTCCCAGGTCCGAAAATCCGGACCTGGGGCACCCGGCGACTTGCAACCTAGAAAGTGAGGCCGGTTTGGAGGCTGGAGGGGGTGGCGAGGCCCCAGGCCATGGCGGGGGTGTTGTGGGCGAAGCCGAAGCGGCCGTCGGGGCCGAGGAGGATGATGCCGCCGTGGCCGCCGAGACGGTTGAAGAGATAAGAGATGGCTTCGCGGGCCGCGAGTTCGGGAGCGGTTCCGCTGGCGACGCGGTCGGTGGCCCACTTGCCGAGGACGAGCTTCATGATGGGTTCACCCCATCCAGTGAGAGAGACGGCGGCGGAGAGATTGTCGGCGTAACAGCCGCAACCGATGAGGGAGGAGTCGCCGACGCGGCCGGGAGTCTTGTTGAGGGTGCCACCGGTGGAGGTGGCGGCGGCGAGGTTGCCGCGGGCGTCGAGAGCGACGGCGCCAACGGTGTCGTGACTGCTGAAACGCGCGGGATCGTCAACGACTGCCGTCTCCGGGCTTTTGTCGTCGTGGAGGACTGGAAGCATAGGCGAATCCAGGCCGGAGAATGTGTTGTCGCCAAATCCGGCAGATTCGCGAAGCTTGGCATGGACGAGGCGCTCACGCTCGCGGTCAAGGACCAGTTCGGCGTTGTCGATGAGGGCCATGCCGTGGGCCTGGGCAAATTGCTCGGCTCCAGCTCCGACGAAATAGACGTGTTGGCTGTGTTCGAGGACCAGACGGGCGGCCTGAATGGGATTGCGGAGGCGCTCGACACAGGCCACGCCACCAGCCTTCATGCGGCCACCGTCCATGAGGAGGGCATCGAGCTGGACGCTTCCGTCGGAGGTGAGAAAGCTGCCACGGCCGGCGTCGAAGGTGGGGTCATCTTCGAGGACGGTCACGGCCGCTTCGACCGCATCGATGGAAGATCCGCCGCGAGAAAGAACAGCATAGCCGGTTTCAAGCGCTTTGCGGACACCGGCCTGGTGGGCAGCAGCCGCGTCGGCGGGGATGGCCCATGCGCCTCCGTGGACGAGCAGAGTGGGAGTGTGGTGGGCGGGAGAGGTCACCGGAATATCGTAGAACATTTGGCGCGGGGCGTGTGTGACGCCATGTTTTGGGAAGTGTTTGTTTCTGTTCGAGCTTCGTGTCAATGATTTGAGGATGGAGATGTGCGGCTAAGTAGTTGAAAGAACGGGAGAAGATGGGTTGCTTTTGGATTGCAGGAAATTTCGGTGAGATTGGTTAAGCTAAGAACATTCAACGAGGAATAAAGAGGAATGAGACGGCAGGAGAGCGTGGGTGAGGCTTTCTTGGTTTTTTCGGACCACCTCCGCTGATTCGGAAGCGTGGGGAGAGACTGAGAGTATTTTCAGGGGGCGGATGGACGTTTTGTCTTATTGAAAGGCTGCGGATGGAAGCGTCGGAAGCAGCGCAAGGCAGAATGGCATCAGACAAGATCTGGAATAGATCAGAGCGTTTTCCGAGTTGACGCGGAACTGCGAGGGCTTTGCGAGGCGGTTTGCGGTGAAGGAAGAAGCCGCTGAAGATTTGCGGTTCGCGGCGAAACCAATTCGGAGGATGCAGGGGTGGTTCCCACAAGGAATCACCCCTTTCCCTTTCTACGGAGAAGAGTGCGAGGCCGCGGATTGGTGGGACGGGATTGGCGGACAGATGGTGTTGGGAAGACAGAGGCAGACGGTGGTTAAGAAACCGTCCGGGACAGGGCTCGAGAAGAAGAAAGTTAGCCGCGGAACAGCAAAGATGGCGGCGGAGGCTGACAAGGCCCTGGAGGACAACAGCAACGCGATAACGAAAGGCTTGACCGAGAACGCGAAAAAGGGCAACGCAACGTGCGCAAGGCTGCTCCTTGCGCTTGCGGACGGGCAAATTGATTGCGAGGACGAAGTCGTGATGGAGCGTCTTTGCAGTTATGCCGAGAAGCTGGCTGCGGAGCCGCAGTGGAAAGGCCCCGAACCCGAACCAGACGATGAGTAGAGCGTCGGATGACACGGATTGAGGGGCTGACGATTGGGCCCGATTGAACAGCAACGGAAATAAACAAAGGAAGCGAGTTAGCCTCCGCTCCGCGGAGTTGGCAAGTTGGCGAGTCAGCAAGTTAGCGAAGGCGGGTTGGGATTTGTGGGTTCCCACCCTAGGCGCAAAAACAAAGACGCGCCGAGGGTGGGGCACCCGGCAAGTTAGCCTCCGCTTTGCGGAGTTGGCGAGTTAGCGAATTTCAACGACAGGCTGAGGTTCGGCCCGCGGTTCATTGCTCCTGAAGACAAGAAATTGCGGAGATGACGGCAAGGAGGGAATAACTCTTTGGCGTGATTCCTGGAAGAAAGAAGAGAGACAGATGAAGCTCACAAATCACAAGTTGTTCAGCGCCGGCGGATGGATGGGATTGTTGTCGATAGCGGTGTGCCTGATGGGCGTTTTGCCGGGACAGGCAGCAGACGCGCAGGCGATCAGCACAACGACCGTTCAAGGGACGGTGTATCTGGCGAACGGTCAGCCTGGCACAGGAACACTGATGGTGAGCTGGCCGTCGTTTACTACGGCAAGCGGCCAGCTAGTGACGGCCGACAGTACAACCGTGGCGATAGCGCCTGACGGATTTGTGAGTGTGAACCTGGCGGCCAATGTTGGTGCGTCTCCGGCGGGGTTGTATTACACGGCGGTCTACTACATGAGCGACGGCTCGACCAACACACAATTTTGGGTAGTGCCGGGGGGAGCGCAAGCGGCTCTGGGACAGGTGCAGGCGCAGCTAATGCCAGCGACGCAGGCCGTACAGGCGGTGAACAAGGCGTATGTGGATCAGGCGATCGCAGGGCTTTCGGAAAGCTTGTTGACGGCATCGGGCGGGACGCTAAGCGGGCCGCTGACGCTGTGCTGCGATCCGACGCAGCCGATGCAGGCGGCGGACAAACATTACGTGGACGAACAATCCGCCTTAGCCGTGCCGCTGACAGGCGCGACGATGACAGGGCCATTGACGAGCGTGGAATTAGGAGCTCTGTATCAGGTGGATCAGTTTCCGGGATCGGATTTTGGGGCGAAGCTGGGCGCGTGCCTGAGCGGGCTGAGCTCGACGAATGGCGGAACGTGCGATGCGCGCAACTTCACGGGCACGTTGGCCATGGGATCGAATCTGACGATTTCGACGGCGAATGCGACAGTGCTCTTGCCTTGCGCCACGATCTCGACGGGTAATCAAATTATTGTGACGGCAGGGACAAGAAATGTGTCGCTGCGCGGGTGCGCCTTGCGCGGCGCGAGCACGGCAAGCGGAAGCCAAGGTGGCACGGTGTTTTTGTATTCGGGCGCCAAGGCAATGGTGCAGGTGGGAGATCCGAGTTATGCGGCGGACACGCAGGGCTTTCATCTGGACAATGTGGCGATCAATATAACCTCATCGAGCAGCGCTAGCGCGCAAGGACTGACAACCTATCGCACGCAGGAGATGGATCTCGAAAACCTGTACTTTCTT
>Ga0224558_1001379_pt1 | contig 25568 bp, 16 predicted proteins | sample 714S32024metaG_FD_180682 | JGI IMG/M metagenome (GOLD analysis project Ga0224558, IMG submission 180682) | Peat soil microbial communities from Stordalen Mire, Sweden - 717 S3 20-24 | ecosystem: Environmental > Terrestrial > Soil > Wetlands > Peat | place: Sweden: Norrbotten County, Stordalen... | reverse complement strand
GCGCCACGACTTTAGTGCTAATGCGCTTGTCCCATAGATAGAAGAGACCGACGAGAAGATAGCAGAGGGCAATGCGCTGCAGGACGCCATAGATGCGCAGGTGTGCCAGTGCGAAGAATGGAAAGCCGTTGACCACGATGCCGAGCAGGAAGAGTGTCGCGGCCCGTTGCACTGTGTGGCGAGCTAACTGAGAACGCGTAGCGCCGCGAGCCAGTCGGGCTTCATAGGCATACGCAATCGAAGCTCCCACCACAAACACAAAAGCTGGAAAGACCAGGTCCGTGGCCGTAAGGCCATTCCATTTGGCGTGGTTCATGAAGCCCCATGAGCCGGAGCCGCCATTGTTGTTCACCATAATCATGAAGGCGATGGTGACGCCGCGCAGCACGTCCAGCGACAGCAGACGCTGGACGGAAGCCGGTTCAAGCGAGGGACTGTTCATGGCGTCTTGTATTCTCCGGTTCCTGGAGCGTGTTTCAAAATCGGCTTGGTCTCTCCGCTTGCCGCGCACGCCATAGACGCTAACAGGAAAACGAATATATATCGTTTCCTCATTTTGCTCTCCTTGAAAAGCTCCCGTGACGCTTGCCTAGCGGATAGATACAATTGGAGCGTATCCGTGCTCCTGACGGTGAACGCAGAGCGGATTCGCGCGCGTTTTTCGCCTGATTTTTCCGCTAGGCGGAGTCCGCTCGCCGGCGCCTTGACGCTGCGCAGGCGGGCGGACCCTACAACCTAAATTGAAGTTTTCCGTAAAGAGCTAGAAGCTGAACTTGGCGCCGAATTCAATTTTGCGCGACTCGTAGGACGGCGTGCCGGACGTGCTATTAATGACGTTGGCGCCTGACGCGGTGATGTCCCCGCTGGGTGTGCCGAAGTTGGGGTGGTTGGCGAGGTTGAAGGCGTCGGCACGAAGCTGAACGTTGTAGTGCTCCATCCACTTCATATTCTTCTGCAGGCTCATGTCCCAATCCTGAAAAGCTGGTCCGCGCAACAGATCATAGCCGGCGTTTCCGTTGCCGGCACAGTATTGTTCGTGGGTAAGGCTGGTTGGATCGGTGACAAGCGGGCAGGCGAAAGCCGCCGGATTGTACCAGTTGGAAAGGGTCTTCTTAGCCGGATAGAGCGGTACACCAGGCACGCGGTTGGGGCGGGGGGCCATGTCGTAGTAGGTTAATCCCGGCAGCCCCGTCGCTCCCGGCAAGCCGGATGCGGTGGGGAAGCTAGTCGGCAGAGCGGTCTCGGGGTTGCTGCAATCCGGTTTCAGCGAGGTCGTCGAGATCGGCGTGCAACTGCTACCGGGGTCGAAGGTGGGGTTGAAGGGCTGGCCAGACTGGGCATTGACCAGGCCGGAAAGCTGCCAACCACCCAGAAAGGCGTTGGCTACCGGGCCGGCGTCGCCGAGCAGAGCCTTTCCTTTGCCGATAGGAAGCTCGTAGGAGTAGCTGACCTGCAGGACCTGCGGAGTGATGCCGCCGATGGGGCCCTTGGAGTCATTGGGATATTTGCCCGTAAAATCCTCGACGCTCTCCGTGCCCAGCACACTCACCCACTGATACTCGACGCCGAAGCCAAGGCCGTGGCTGAACTGCTTGTGCACGCCAACTTGCAGCGAGTTCATGATGGTGTGGAAGATCGGATCGATGAGATAGGGGATCGGACCCAGGGTCGGAATCGGGCTATTCGTGCTCGAATTCAAATTCTGGGTGGGATCGATCGGATCGTTCAAATTCAGATACGGGGCATAGTTGCCGTTGCCGTTGAAGTTGTTCTGCTTGAGGTTGTGCTGGCCGACGTAACCGACGCGCACCGCAATCTGCCCCTTGAATTGATGTTCCAAAGCCAGGTTGTACTGCTCGGTGTAAGGCGTCTCCAGCGAGTGCTCGGCGTTGACCCCGACATTGCCGCCGGAGGTTCCGGTTCCGGAGAAGGGATTGCTCATGGTAAAGGCGGGTGTAGGGGACGAATTGTTGAACGTCTCGTTGTCGATGAAGGGCGTGCCGCCCGAATTATCGGCCCACATCTCGCCGACATAGGAGGCCGGCAGCAGGTTGAAATAGATGCCGTAGGCGCCGCGCAGAACCGTGTTCGGGAACAACTCGTAGGCAAAGCCCAGGCGCGGTGCAAAGTTCTTGGTGTTGCGGCCCAGGTAAGCGAAGGGGTTGTTCGGGATATTGGCGGTCGAAGAGAGTGTCAGCAGACCAGCGTTGGTCAGTAGAGTCTGATCGTGGGAGTTGATCGGAATGAAAGTCCCCGTATAGCTGCTGCCGAAGACCACCACCTTGCCCAGCGACGGCACAAAGAGCGAGGCGTCGTTGTAGGGGCCGACGGCGAACCACTGCAGGTCGTAGCGGATGCCCATGTTGATGGTCAGTTTGCGCATCGGCTTCCAGTCGTCCTGAAGGTAGCCGGCCCACTGGCTGGAAATGTTGCGCGTGATGACCGCAGAGGGAGTTCCCTGCTCAGTCGCCCCCGGATATCCCAGCAGGAAGTCGGCAAATGCCTCGCCCGAATAGTTGCCGCTAAAGACGAATTGGCCGTGCTCCGGAGGATTGGCGGAGACGTTCCAGTGGTTGTCGTAGAGGTAGCTAAAGCCGGCCTTGAGGGTGTGCTTGGAGAGAATCTTGGTCAGCGAGGTGTTGATCTGGCCGGCCTGCTCCAGGTCATGAGAACCGGATTCGCCCGTATTCGTGATGCCATCACCAAATTTGAGATGCGGCGCGCCCTCGATGGGCTGCGCTGCAAGGCCGGGAATGATCGACTCCCACTGGGTGCCGACATTCTGCGGAGCGCGGAAGATGGGCAGGTGGAAGTACGATCCGTTGCTGTCCAGAATCATCGACGGCGAGAAGGTGTGCGTCCAGCCGAGGATGGCATTGGTGTTCTTTTCGCCGTCGCCGGAACGTCCGCCCTGCAGGCTGTCGGAGCCGACGGTGGGGTTGGGACCGTAGTTGGCGTGCATGAAGGTGCCGCGAATCTGATCGTTGGGACCCAGCCTATGGTCGATGTGCACCGAGATGCGATCGGAGGCTTCGGTATAAGGGACCAATTCGTGGCAGTTGCCGGCAGTAAAAGTGGTCACGTTCGGGCATGGAATCAACTTGGTCATCAACGCCTGCGAGACCGTATTGATATTCGTGATCTTATTGGTCACAGTGTTCACGCCGGTGATCGCGTTAAGAGTCGGGAATGCGGAGAAGTCTCCGCTGCGCATTTGCGCGGTGGGCTGCTTGGAGGTCACGGAGGCCGACTGTTGCAGCCGGAAGCCCTCGTAGGAGAAGAAGAAGAAGCTGCGGTCTTTGCCGTTGTAGAGATGCGGAATCACGATCGGACCGGCGAAGTTGCCGCCGTACTCGTTGCGCTCATAGGTGGGCCGGGGGCCGGAATTGCCATCTTCTTTGGCCGAGGTGCCTTTGGAGCGGTTGTACTCCAGCAATTCGCCATGGAACTTGTTGGTGCCGCTGGTGCTGACTACGATGACCTGAGTCGGCTGGCCAAACTCGGCCGGAGAGCCGGTTGAGATCACCTTGAACTGCGAGATGGCGTCGAGCGAGGGGACTTCAGGCTCGGCGCGCTGAATGGTGATTTCGGTGTTGGAGACGCCGTCGAGCGTGCTGCCCAGACCGCCGTATGCGTTCCGGCTGCCGGTGCCGGCGGCAAAGGTCTCGCCGCGGGTGGCCAACTGGTCCTGCGGACCGACGCCCTGGATGCCAGGGGATTGAGCAATCAGGCCCATTAGGCTGAGGCGGCCATTCAACGGCGCGCTCTGGATGGCTTCCGAGTCGATCACCTGGCCGACCGAGGAATCTTCGGTCTGGATGGCGGGCGGCGCGCTGGTGACCGTGATCGTCTCACCCGTCGAGCCGATCTGTAGTTGCGCGTTGACGATCTCGATCTGTTCGATCTGCAGCGTGATGCCACTTTGCTCGAAGGCCTTGAAGCTGGCCTTCTCGACCTTTACGCTGTAGTTGCCGGGCTGCAACTGCGTAACCTTGTAGGAACCGATCTCAGAGGTGGTGACGGCGCGGATGGCGTTGGTGTCCACATTGCGAACGGTGACGGACGCTCCGGCGACGATTGCTCCGGTGGCGTCTGTCACGGTGCCGGTGATGGTGCCGGTAATGCCCTGCGCCAGGGCAAGGGAGAGCAGCAGGCTGGCAAAGAGGGCAGGAAACACCATCCAGGCTCTTGATTGAAGAGTGCTAAACTTCTTTGAACGCGTGTGCATGTGCGTTTTCATTACTGCCTCCAAATCCTTTGTTTTTTGTGAAAAGCGGTTAAATTGGTCTATCGCAGTGAGTGCAAGGCATGGCAGTGTCCCGTTTTTGGACCGGAATTACCGCCCACAACTCCAGGCGACTCTCTTGCATCATGCATACTGCTTCCCCTCAGCTACGGCAGACAAGTGAATTCACTGTAAGAATGTTGTAAGAACGATGTAAGAAATCACGTTAAGAGTAAATCGACCATCAATTGGGATGGTCGCTTTGAGCAAGTACCCGGCCCGCCGCGGCGGGGTCGTTGTCGCTGGGGTGAAAGCAATAGCCGCCCTGAAAAGTGCGGGCACGGACGGGTGAATTGGAGAACCGCGCTAACGCACGTGTATGCGAAAAGCCTTTACCTCGGCCCGCAACGACGTTCCCGCCAACTTTGAACTGGAAAGCAGAACCTCGAAGAGAGGAAAGCTCCCATTCGGCGCCTTCTGGCGAATCGTGGCAAGGCCTTCGCTAGAGGTCACCCACTCCCCTGCCGCAAGGGTAGCCTGCGAGTCGGTGCCCGCAATGATCAGCACATAGCGGCGGCCGCTGAAGTTCGGCACAAAGGCCACCAGGCTGTAGCCCTGGTTGGGCTCCGCATAAAGCTCGTAAACCGGCTTTTCCCCCGGCGCCGGAGTGCGGTTGATGATCTTCGAGTGTTGCTGAACTGTGTCATATTCCACGTAAAAATCCATCCGATCCTTATATAGGTCCACCCAGGGATTGGACTCCGGCCCTCCAATCAGAACGACATTGTTCGCCTTGATGCTCTCCGGAGTGTAGGCGCGGGCGGAGGCCAGCTTGAGGTTCGGCGAATGCGCGCCCAGCGACATCACCCGCTCGGCCACCTGGTAGTCCCCCACGCTCCCCAGGTTCCGGCCCAAGATTATATTGACCGTATTCCGCATCTCCGGCGTCAGGCCGGGAAGATCGACGCGGTTCTTGTACTTGTAATCCAGATAGTCGTCCAGCGACACGGGTTGTTTGAGAATGTCTTCGACGAGCGCCAGGGAGGTATCTCCGGTGACGATGTCCACTTCTTCGCCGGATCCGAAAAATTCAGACCAGAACGCCAGGCGCACGGGGTCCGTCCGCCAGGGGTTCATCTGCACGCGAAGAACCGCATTCTGCCAAAGCAAATAGACGATGCCGCAACAGAGCAGGACCGCGCATCCTGTAATAATCCAAAAGCCACGCAGATAAGCAAGTCTCCCTATTCCCCTGCTTGTTGAGTTCGTCGTGGACTCCTCCGGCTCGAGGCTGTCGGCGACGGGAGAGAGGCTCTCGCCGGCTTCATGAGAACCGTGGCTGCTTGGCTTCTCATGCTCGCCGTGGGCCGACCGGCGGTAAAAGACCGGGATATAGGCGCCGCGGGGAATTTCAACCAGGAGCGTCTCGCTCGCTCCCTCATCTTCGAAATAGAGTCCGAGACGCTTACGCAGATCAGTCACATTCACACGGACGATATTGTCGAGGCTGGTGTCGTAGTCGTCGGGCCGTCCGAACACAGCTGCGCCGATCTCCTGTTCACGGATGGTGGTAACCCCTAACTTGACAGTCTGTGTGCCGACGTACTGCAGCAACTCCTGGAGCCGGTGCGCACGCTTGAACTCGTGGCTGCTCCAAATGCGCTCGATCAATTCCCAGCGTTCGGTTGCGCTGATTTCCGCATGGTCTGACTCAGAGGCGACTTTGGTCACTCATCCCTCCAGCTGGCTGTGTCCAAATATTGCGGACATCCGGATCTAAAAGCCAACAACGAAGACGACTACCGTTCATCTAGAAGATAATATTTTGCTGAAACCAAATTGCCACGATTTGCCACGATCCTGCCGAGATCCCCGGCAAGCCTATAATGGCTGGTTATTCAGTAGTATACGCCCACTCTTGCATCCCCTGGTCTTGAATTATTTTTGAACGCGCTGGCCGCCAAATCCGCGCAACCGTCACCGGCGCTAGCTGTCGGCAAGGATGGATGAATACTAGTCAAGCTGGCCTGTTATGAGATACGGATTCTGAGGAAAAGGTCAATGGCAAACGCCTTTGTATGGACCAAATCGATCAGCGCATGGATTGCCGGAATTCCTCGAGTTGGAACGCGCCCGCCTAATATTGTTTTGGGGGCTGTACCAGATAATCATCCCTGATTGACTCAAGATCATTTCAGACGAAGCAAGACAAATGTCTCCCAAAGGAATTAACGCCACCGCCCTGGGAGATGTATCCTGGCCGCTTGGCTTGCTGTCGGGGATTCTGCTTGCTATGGTTGCTATGGATTTCGAGCCGAATTGGTGCTATAGCGATGGACTATGGTGACAAAGGTGACAGAAGTGAAATTCAATAAGTTTAATGTTTCCCTATATTTACCTTTAGATTCAACCGGATAAGAAAATTCATGGTGCCGAAGAAGAGATTCGACTCCACTATGCCAATTGGGAGCTCCGATTCGAGACTGGCACAATAGGGCATACTAAGGTCTACGGTAACCATGGACATAGAGGCAATCTGTCATGGGGTTTCTACAAATAACATCTGCCCACCACGGTGGCCCATATGGCTCCGAACAGAAGGACAAGGTCGAGAATTGGCTACACAAACAAATCTGTAACGGATCAATGACGCCTGAGCAAGCACAAGAAGGCATTAGGACAAACTGGAAGCAGTGCCTGTCAAACGTGACGCCATACAAACCGCGCAACGTTCATGAAGTTGAGTGATCACCTGCCTTCAAGCGAGAACGAGGCCAGCCATGCAGGAAGTGATGTCCAGATCAAACGATCCTGAGGCTCCTCTCAGTGGTCAGGAGTTTTTCGAATTGAGCCTGCTTGATGAAGTCAATGAACTGGGAACCCGATATTGCGTCCGGCAGGCCCACGCAGAGTGGAGTGATATTGATGACCAGATTATGTGGGATAAAGAACAGGTCCAAACATTTCTGTCGCACCAGTAGGCCAAAGAACATTACGCGGCGCGGAGGCTCGCCCTGGCCGAAGAGGGATAGGCGCTGGACGGAAGCCGGTTCAAGCGAGGGACTGTTCATGGCGTCTTGTATTCTCCGGTTCCTGGAGCGTGTTTCAAAATCGGCTCTGGTGCTTCAACTCACAGCCCAAACTCAATATGAGTTTATGCTTTCAGGAATACTACCATTGCGATAACATTCGGCAGCGTGGCGTTCGTCTCTCAACAAGCGATGGTTGGCGATCAGCCGAACCCATAGGTGTATCAACCCAATCTGGTTGCCGGATGCTTTGACTATGACATAGGCTTGTGCGCATTTCTCATAAAGCTCGGTGTTAAAAAGAACGCGGTCACAGGTCATTCCCAGGCATAACAACCGCTCGCCAAGTAGTGCGGCATTGGCTCCTCGTTTGAATGTCTTCCTGACCATGTTGCCGTGTACACTTTCCTCGTCCGGCAGTGGTGAAGCGTTTGAACCGATATGCCGCACCTGTTCGTCAAAGAGTGGAGGCAACAGACCGCCAAACCTGGCAAGCAAACGCGCGCCCTTTGGGCTTGAAATTGCCACAGCACCGACATCGGCCCGCTCCCTATAGATAGATGCATGAAGTCCGCATAAACCTTCTTTGGAGAAAAGGGAGGTTGTACGGAGATCGGCGATTCCAATCTGCCGCCAATCGTCCTGTCCGGACGCCAGGATCATTTCCATCTTTCCCGGAATCCGCAGGGAATAACTGTCTGCAGGGGAGTTCAAGAATCCCTTGTCGGCAAGACGCCGGCATCCTTCCATCAATCGTGTTTCAATCTGCATCCGCTGCACGATAGCCCCAGACTTAAACGAGTTTCAGCACGTCCTCGAAGCGATTCAGCGCATCATCGATCACCGCATCGATATCGGCAAGCCCGGTATAGATGCGGCTGCCCGCGATAGTAATAATTCCATGCGCGCTGAAAGCTGCCCCCATTTCTTCCATCATGTGTTTGCGGGACCCGGCTTCGCGCATCACCTTGAGCGGGTTGCGCATGCTCATGAGCATGACGCCCGAGGTTTGTAGGTGGACGATCGGGCCAAGGTTGTAAGTGACATACGGCAAACCCAGACGGTGAATGATTTCGCTGAGCCCCTTGCGCAAGCGGTCTCCCGCGCGCCCCGCCTTCACAGCGGCATTCGTACGCTGCATCTCTTGAATGGCAAAATAGCCAGCCGCGCAGGAGAGTGGATTAGCCGATAGAGTCCCCCCCACAAACGCGCGTTTCGAGGTGGTCCCGATGCCGCCGGCCAGTAACATCATCACATCGCGTCGTCCTCCGATACCGCCCGCCATCGGGTAACCGCCAGTCAGGCATTTTCCCAGCACGGTAATCTCCGGCTTCACTCCAAAATAACCTTGAGCACCGCCCATGCCAATCCGAAATCCGGTAACTACCTCGTCGAAGATCAGCAGCGCGCCGAATTCATCGCAGAGTTTTCTCAGCTCGCTGTTAAAGTTTCGCTGGACAGGACGGGTACCGCTCTCCGGCCCCAATGGCTCGACGATAATGGCGGCGGTTCCGCCCCTCAATCGATTGAGCCACAGTGTCCTGCGTAAAGAGTTCAGATCGTTGGGAAATCTTTCCTGGATATAGGCAGTTGACGCACGTGGTATGCCGATAGCCTCTCTGCGGCCAGTGCCGGGAATGCGCATCCCATACACCATCTGGTCGCTCCAGCCGTGATATGCGCCGCCGATCTTAATCACAAAATTTCGGCCCGTATAAGCGCGAGCCAGGCGAATCGCCGCCATCACAGCTTCCGTTCCCGACCCAAGCATCCGGAACATCTCGATAGCAGGCATAGCTTCGCAGACTAACTCGGCCAGTTTAACTTCATACTCATGCAAAAGGCCGGTGAGCGGGCCGCAAGAATCCAGCAGCTCGTGGATTTGTTGCCGGACAGTTTCGTCGTTAGAGCCAAGCAACGTCGGCCCACCAGCCTTGAGAAAGTCGATGTAGCGGTTTCCGTCGATATCGGTGAGCCAGGCCCCGTTGGCTGCGGTCATTGCTAGCGAAAATGGATAGTTGAAAGCAAGATTATGCTGAATGCCGCCGGGAATGGTTCGCTCCGCCTGTTGCGCAAGAAGCCGGGACCGATTGCACTTCTGCTGGAAATACTCCAGGATGGTCTCCATGTTTTCACGGCGGATGGGGCGTATCGGTTGCTTGACAAGCGCCGCGAGCCGCGCGTAGATATCGTCCGTATCGGGCCATTCAGAAATGCCATACGCAGGCTCCAGCGCTTCGGATTCGAGTATGGGCGCAGTGGCGACCGATGGGTTCATTGCACAAACTCCTTGTTTTCAGAATTGACCAGCAGGGTGATAACTTCGGACAAAGATGGCTTGCAGGCAGAGACTGCCCGATGGTTGATTGCATCGCGAAAGAAGATGGCGCAGGCCGACTCTAGAGCTTCTACTCTAGCCACAGTCACATCGAGCGTCGGACCGCAGCAAACCACGCCGTGGTTGCGCATCAGGTAAGCATTGATCTCTGGCCTGAGCGCCCTCCGTAATTTCGATGCAAGCCAGTTTGTGCCTGAAGGGGCATAGCCCACGAAAGCGGCATTCTGCCCGAGAATGATCTGGTAGTGCGGAAGATGAATTTCCAATGCGCGCCCGAGTAAGGTGTAAGCGCTGGCTATAGGCTGATGCGTGTGAATACTGGCGCGACAGTCTCGTCGCACACGCAGAACATGAGCATGTAGTCTGCGCTCTACAGAAGGCCGGCGATCCCCCGCGACCTGCACAAGATCGTACAAGCGGAGCACGCATATATCTTCTGGCCTCATCGCGTAATAGTCGGTTGCAGTGGGAGTGACCGCAAAATGCTCATCGTCGATACGGCAGGCGACATTCCCTCCTGTTCCCGCAAGATATCCCTTCTCGGCGAGTTCCAGGCAGGTCGCAATGACCCCGCAACGGGCTTGATCGAAATTCATGATTGCACTTTCCTCGGAGAATTTAAACGCCGATACAAAGGAGCCAGGCGCCGGTATGCAAGCTTGAAGGTTTCGAAGAGTTCGTCGTAGATGGCCTTCCTCCCAGAATCGGGCAGATAGGTGTGACGGATGTTTGTCAACCACGGGATATCGTCGTAAGAAAGAGCGCCGATCCCTACACATCCAATGAAAGCCGCTCCCACGGTGTTTGCCTGGATCGGAGACTTCACTTGTCGAACCGGTATGCCGAGTATGTCTGCGAAGATCTGGCACCAGACGTCCGAGGATGCACCGCCGCCAACCATGGTGACTTGATTGAGCCGCTTGCCGAGAAAACGATTGAACGGCGTAACCATCCAGCGGGTGTTCAGAGCAACCCCTTCCAGTACTGCGCGGATCACGTCTTCGCGAGAATGCTGCAAGGACATATTCAGCAGACCTGCCCGCAAATATGGGTTATCGACCGGACTACGTTCTCCAAAAACCCAGGGCGTATAAAACAAGCCTCGAGCTCCTGGCGGAACGGAAGTTGCAATCTTATCCAAAATGGAAAAAGCATCGGCAGGACGTTCTATGCCAAACTCATCCTGATGGAAAAGAATCTTGTCGCATAAAAACGAAAGATTCGAACCAGCCGAGGACTGAAGGGCAACTGCCAGATAGCGCCCGCTTACGGCACAAGGCACAGTTGCAATTTGCGCAAACACGTCTGTCTTCTTAAAGGGAACATGTGCTCCGATCCAGGAAGACGTGCCTATATAAAGATGAGCTTCATTATCCTGAATAGCCCCCGACCCGATCGCCGCCGCGGAGTTATCAACGGCGCCCGCCACCACCAAAGTTTCGCGCGCCAGGCCGAGTTCCTCGGCAGCCGAAGAGCACAGCGGACCTAGCACATCCGTGCAGCGTACTATCTCTGGCAATTTTTCCAAATCGATGCCGGATTGAGCAATCAGCTTTCGATCGTATTGGATGTTGTTGACATTGCGATTGTCGGTGACCCATGACGTCAGGATGGAGTCTACCGTGGCGGCGAACCGGCATGTAAGGCGCATGTTCATATAGTCGAGGGCATTCAGGAATTTGTAGGTCTGATCGTAGACTGCAGGCCATGCTTCCTGAATAAACGCCATGTGTCCCGCGGAGTCTTTTCCTGAGAGCGCCGGAGCGCCGCCGGTGCGATTGATCCAGCGCCATAACTTGACAGGGCCGTAGCCCGCTATGGAAAAAATCCGGTTTCCAGCTCGACGGCGAATTACCTCAGCGCCGCGCATGTCCATCCATAACAGCGCTCGATGTAACGGGCGGCCTGCCCGGTCAACGGGAACCGTGCATTCTCCCTGACAGGAGCAGCAAATTGCGGCTATTTCTCCTCTTGCCTCCGGCAGTGTCTCTAATAGTTCCCGGGCAGCACCGATAAATGCGCTCCACCAATCTTCAGGCGCCTGCTCTGCGCCAACCTGATCCACGATGTGTAGAGGAACAGGACGGAAAGCCCACTTGTGGACAACTCCATCAAGCCCCACCAAGGCACATTTGCAGCCTGATGTTCCCAGGTCGACGGCGAGAATCAATCGGTTGTGACGCGTAGCCACCATGGCCTCTCCTGCCTCTTTTTTTTCGTGCCGTGATGCTCATGTTGAACCTGCCAACATGAACCAACCATGGCTTCAGGCAGATACGTTTCCATCGCCCTGCCCGCATTCTACGAACAAACCCTGTGCAGGCCGCAAGGACTCTTTGTGAACGAATCCGGAGTCGCCCTGCCGGCTTCAGAAAATAATATGAGCAATAGTCATATCTGTCAACAAGAGTTTTGCGACGACATTTCTATTGTGATTCCTTTCGGCGATCGATGGCCCTCCAGGGAATTAAGGATGGGCAGGGCTAAACGAAGTGACGCGACCTCTTCCCAGGCCTCTCCGCCGGATGCCGCTTCTTTCGCCTTCAGCGTGTGATATAAGATCAAATATAATGAGCAACGCACGGATATAGCGCAAGAAGTGCGTTATGCCAGATGCTCTCCGCGGTCTGGACCTGAACCTCGCTGTTTCCGCGGAATGCATGAAAGCATCTACCGTTGTCGGTCTCGTTTGCCAAGGTATGGAATTGCACATTCAGTGCACCATCTGCGAGGGTAATGATGTTCGAGGTTGAGAACAGGACACAAATCAAGCGGCAACCGCGCCAGGAACGCAGTCAGGCGCGTTTTGAAAGCGTATTGGAGACTGCTCTGCGCCTGTTCGCGGCGCGTGGATATGAAAGCGTCTCCATGCGCGAAATTGCCCGCGAGGCGCAGATGCCGATCGCCTCAGTCTACCAGTATTTCCCGATGAAACTGGCGATTGTGCGCGAGATGTGGACCCGCTACACTTCCACAATTTCGGGGACTTTGGAGGCTGGGATTAGCCGTTCCATCCAGGAAGGCAGGAATGAGGCGAACCACCTGGTTGGCATCATTATTGACCGAATGTCTGAACTGCAGACTTCCAACCCTGCTTTCATTGAGATCTGGAGTTGTGTGGCCGCATCGATGGAACTACGCGCACTCAATGTCCAAGACACGCTACAAAATGCTCGTGTCATTGCCGATGCCCTGCAGAAACTGCATCCCGATTCTGACCCGAGCGCACTCTATGACCGCTCCTTGATCGCCATCGAGATGGCCAGCGCCACTACCCGATTCGCTCTCGCCCTCCCCGAGCCACACCGCGCTCGCGTCTTACTTTCCTTAAAGGTTGCGATTTCTCTGCTGATCGATCCGGTGACACTTGACGCTCAAGCCTCTTTGCAACCCGCAGGGAAAAAGGCCCGCCATGCCGGAGCAGTTGGAAAAGCAAAACGCAGCGGAAAAGCTACCACGGGAAAAAAAGGAAGACGAACGGTCAAGTTATAGATGCGGACAGTTTCGTTTCTTCCGCGCCGCGCAGAACGACCATACAATACAGCCCCAAAGCCAGCGCGTTGAGCCCCAGAACGAACACGCCGATAAACGGCGCACCAAATACCCCATACAGGCTCGCTGCCAGCCCAGGCCCGATTCCATTTCCCAGCGTTACTAGCGCGGTGCTTACCGCGACGACTCGTCCGCCGCGATCCATGCATGCCGCCAGTCCGAGCTGGTAGATCACCGCAGAGAGGTTGGTGACCGATTGCAGGAGATTTGCCGCGAGATAGACCCATTGGATCGCAATCGTGCTTACAAGCAGGATGGAGAAGGCATTCAGCGCAATGACAATCAGCAGCGAGTTGTAGCGCCCGAAGCGGTTGCCGGCGCAGGCCGCACCCACTGCGCCGAGCAGCAGGAGCAGAGTGGAGGCGGAAAGGATCATACCGATTGCATGGCTATTGAAGCCGGCATTGCTTCCATAATTTTCCTCCATGCTCCAGAATGCGCCTTGGCCCAGTTGCGTGAGAAAAACGGCGATTACTGCCAAGAGCGCGGAGAAGGAAAACGGTGCGCGTAAAGCCGGCCCGGTAGAGTGCTGACGGGCAGAGTGCGAGGGCAGGCGCATTAATAGAAATGTGCTGCAGAGGCAGATCAGCAAGAGGCAGGCATAAGGTGCGCGATAGCCAGAGCGATCGATCAGATATGGCATCACAGCCAGCCAGAAGGCAGCATCCACTATTGAAGTAATGGTAAGAATTGAGATCAGCCGTTCCCGGTCAGCTCCGAGGGAAAGAACGCTGGTTGCCTCAGCGCCGACCACGCCGGCTCCAACTCCCGCCAGGAGACGCGTGGCAAAGAGCGCCGGAAGTGCCGGAGAGATGAGCGTGAGCGCCGTGCCAGCAATGGTGAGAAGTCCACCGGCCAATGCCCAGCGGCGCGCCGAATGTGGGCGGACCCACGAGGACAGAGACAAGGTGGTGAGAGCGGAGATGGCCAGCTCCATGCTCAATAGAAGCCCGGCTGCCTTCCCCGTTAGCCCGGCATGAACCTCCAGCGTGTCGATTAATATCGGCATGAGGAACATGCTGGTCATGACGATGAGCTGCGATCCGATCAAGGGAAGCAAAATCATCCTGTCCCGCATATGCGGAAATATCTTGTTCAACACGAGTCCATCCATCTGGCAAACCTGAAACAGGCGCATCCGCGCATGGGTCGCAGACGCAAGCTAAAGATCGCCTCCGGCATAATTTGACTGTTGATTGTCAATTGAAGAGGCGTTTTATTGCCTTGTCAATTGAAAAATGCCGTCCTTGTATAATATGAGCATAGAACATGTTATTTAGAGAAAGGAGTCTCCGATGCAGATGTTCAGGTTTGCTGTTGCCTTGGTTGGAATCTCTATGATCGTAACGTGCGCCTTTGCACAGTCGGCCGCGCGGGGTGTCGATCCGGACGCAGCAGTCCGGATCAATCAGATTCAGGTGATCGGCACCCATAACAGCTACCATGCCGGACTGTTGCCGGGAATCGCTAAACTATTGCGGCAAAGAGATTCTGATGCATTCGCGACCCTCGAGTACGCTCACGCCGATCTGGCTACTCAGTTGAACTACGGAATCCGGCAGATTGAGCTGGACATCTTCGCCGACAGCAAGGGAGGCCGCTTTGCCCATCCGTTTGGTCAGGCAATGGTTGCACAGGCCGGGCTGCCCGCCGACCCAGATCCGTATCCAAACGGCGTCCTGCTGAAGCCCGGGTTCAAGGTCATGCACATCCAGGACATTGATTACGTAAGCAGCTGTCAGCCGTTTGTCGCATGCCTTCAGACAGTTCGCGCCTGGTCCAAAGCCCATCCCGAGCACCTCCCCATTTTTATTTTGGTCGAGACAAAAGAGGGCATGCCCAATGCGAAGATTCCATTTACCGCTACCGAGCCATTCACTGCGGCCACCTTCGATGCGTTGGATGCGGAGATACGCTCAGTCTTCTCCGGGAACGATATCATCATGCCAGATCAGGTGCGCGGGCATCATCGCACTCTCGACAAGGCAGTGCGGAAAGGCGGCTGGCCCACCCTGGCGCAGGCTCGCGGCAAGGTGATCTTTCTCATGGATCAGGCGCGGGTTGGTCCGACTTACCTAGAAAGGCACCCTGGATTGCGCGGACGCGTTCTCTTCACGAACGCAACGCCGGGCCATCCCGATGCCGCGTTTGTCGAGGAAAATGCCGACAATGTTGCAAGAATCGCATCGCTTGTCCGTCAGGGTTATCTGGTACGCGTGCAGGCGGATTCCGACACAGTAGAGGCGCGAACCAACGATACCCGCCGCCGTAACAATGCCCTGAACAGCGGGGCCCAAATTGTCAGCTCCGACTATCCCCAGTTTGAACCCGCCAGATGGTCGGGGTACACCGTAGCCCTGCCTAGTGGATCGCCGGCCCGATGTAACCCGGTGAGCGGGCCTCCCAACTGCGTGGATTTGATGCTTGAGCCCGTCTTGCCACGTTAACCGGTGACCAATCGTTCCCCGTTTCAGGCTCCAATTTACTGCTTCTGATCGCCCGGGCCAGCCCGGCTGTTTGAGCCTCGGCGGCAGATCTTCGCTCTCGCTTGCAATCCAGACACAGGCTTAAAGATCGTTCTCTACAAAATATTTCAAAATTCTACTTGACAAAAGACGAGCGATGCTCATATTGTGGTGTCACTATTTGAGGCATACGTTCCTTGCGTATTCCATTTTGGAGGTGAATCGTGCGCTCTTGTATTCGCTGTAGCTCTTATTGTTTCGTGGCGCTGCTTCTCTGCTTGACGGCATCGCAGTTGCTGGCGCAGTCCACACAATCAACCATCCTCGGCACGGTCAAGGACACAACCGGGGCTGTGATTCCCAATGCAGAGGTTGTCGTCACCAACGTCGAAAAAGGGCTGTCCACGGCATATCGAACCGACTCCAGCGGAAACTACCAGGCTATGGAGCTGATTCCCGGAACCTACAAGGTACGCGTGGCCAAGGCAGGCTTCGAGACCCAGTTACTTGAAGGTCTTCAACTCACTGCCCGTCAACAACTTAGGGCGGATGTGACCCTCGCGGTCGGTCGAGCACAGCAAGAGGTCACCGTGAACGCCGATTCCGCCGGAGCCATTGAGACGGAAACCGCGTCCATTTCGGCTTCCCTCAATGCGGAAAATGTGTCGAATCTTCCCGTGAACTACTACGGCACCGGCACCAGTCCGGTGAATGCCTTGCAGGCGCTTCCTGGAGTGCAATCCGATACGCAGTCCGGCACTGCTTCGCCGACAGCGAATGGAACTCCGAACACAAACTTTTCCGTGCAGGGCGGACAACCTTCCCAGACGGAAGCTTCCGTGGATGGCATTTCAACGCAGAATGTTAGAACCAACACACCGCTCCTCGATGCATTTCCTTCCGCGGAGTCCATTGCTGAGATTCGCGTGGATGGCGTGAACAACAATGCGGAATTCGGCCAGGCGGGCGAGATCACAACCGTCACCAAGAGCGGATCGAACCGCTTCCATGGGGCGGCATTTTGGCATTTTCAGAATAGCGCGCTCGATGCAACAGCCTTCGGCGAGGTAACCAAGCCCGCGAAAAACGGCAACGACTTTGGCGTGAGTGTGGGAGGCCCTGTTCGCCGCGACAAAACCTTCTTCTTTGGTACCTATGAAGGCTTCCTCTTTCCCAAGCAGTCAACGATTCAGGATCTGGTTCCCACGGCGAAAATGCTGACGGGTGATTTCAGCGCGGAATTTCCCGCCTACCCGCTTCTCAATCCCGCTACCGAATCCTGTTACTTTACGACGGGCAATCCCCTTTGTGGCGCCTATTTGAATCCTTTCAACCAGATCACTTCCATCAACAACTCGGCAAAACCGTTTCTGCCCCTGTTCCCGACAGGGGGAGCAAATTACGGAGGCAGCCCGACTGCCACGCCCTACGCCACCATTGCGGCCGCCGAAGCCGGCGCGGGCTACAACTACGTTCAAAACCGCGCTTCCGATTACAACTCAGAACAGTTTGACGCCCGCCTCGATCAGCGCTTTAGTCCGAAGATGCTGGCCTTCGCCCGGTTTACCTTCAAGGATCTCACTCTTCTCGAACCGCAGGATTTGAATATCGCGTCGATTACGCAGTTCGACAATTATCGAATCCTGGCCAGTTCGCTGATTTATAACTTCACGCCAAACCTGCTGAACGAATTCCGCTTCGGATTGACCTCCGAAGAAAATGGCCTAACCAATATCCTGAATGGAGCGCCGTACACAACCGCGGCGGGCTTCAATGCGGTCTCCTCAAGCATCCCCGTCAACACCACGACAGGGACGGAGGTTTACTTTACCGGCGACCTTACTTCACTTCTTGCCGGCAATATCAATCAAACAACGCAGAGCCACCTGTATCAATACAATGACGACCTGACCTGGATCAAAGGCCGACACACGGTCAAGCTGGGCGGAGATATTCGCGCCCTTCAATTTGTGTCCACACTTGGAAATAATGGGCTGAACACCGCTGAAGTGTTTCCGTTTTACGGTCTGTATACGAGCGGCTATCAAGGCGCCTTCCTGGGAACATCCTTAACCAGCACCGCTTACCAGTTCGCTGATTTCCTGACCGGGGCACCGGTTGAAACCAAGTACTTTTCGTTGGTTCCAAAGGATGAAGGAGCGACTGTGTATTATGCTGCCTTCGGACAAGATCAATGGAAGATAGCGCCGAAGCTTACATTCTCCTTTGGCGTGCGCTATGAATACGACCCGGCTATGCACGACACGACTGGAACCATCGGCAACTTCGATCCCAGCGTTGCGTCGACCGGCGCCGTGATTTATCCCGCCGGTTACGCGAATATGTTGGATGCGCCCTATCTGGCCCAATTCGACGCCTGCGGCTATGGACCTGCCGCCACATCCTACGCGGCATGCACGCCGGTGATGTCAAGTAGTCAGGCCGGCCTGCCCAGCGGCCTTCGCAAAGCGCAGAAGGATCGAATTCTACCACGCATCGGCCTGGCATGGCGCCCCTTCAACGACGATAAGACAGCCGTCCGCTCGGGATTTGGCATCTATAACACAACCTTGCTCGGCGATAGCTTCTTTGCCATGACGGACACGTTGCAGTCGGCTACGCTCACCTATAACAATCTGCAGGGCCCGCCCTACTATCCACCATATTTATGGCCGCAAACGAGTCCAGGCTCGAGTCTGCCAGCGGTGCAGTATGGCACTGCCAGCTTTACGTCAGCCAATCAGATCAACTGGAAAAATCCTTACTCCATGCAGTGGAACCTTTCCATCGACCACGAGTTCTGGGGGAATATGGGGACGCGCGTCTCCTACATCGGGATGAGGACCGACGATCTGGTATGGGCAGCCAATGAGAACGATATGACGTATTCGAGCACGACGAAGGCCTTGTCGCGCCCTCTCACAGACCGCCCATTTCCCAACTGGCAGGCGATCAACGATCGCCTTACCGGCGCACAGGCGTTTTATAGCGCTCTTCAGGTCGAGGTTAATCACCGCCTCCAGCATGGCCTCTCCTTCCAGTCGACGTACACTTGGTCGAAGAATCTCGCGGACAACCAGGGAACGCAAGCCTCCGGTTTCGTGGGTGAAAACGGTAACTACGCCTCTTACATTCACAATCTGAAGCTGGACTACGGCAACATCTATGGAACCCGTCGTCAACGCTGGATTACCACCGGGGTCTACGAACTTCCAGTGGGACGCGGCCGCAGCTTCGGCGCAAACATGAATCGCGCTGAAGATGCAGTCATAGGCGGCTGGCAGTTGAGCAGCATCTTCGTTCTGCAAACCGGTCCTTACATGACAGCGTATATTCCTGGCGGCACCGCAGATCCTTCAGGAACGGGCTCGGGAGTCTTATACGCGCTCAATCAACGTCCCGACCGTGTAACAGGACAAAGCGCTGTTCCGACCAACCGGACTAGGGCACAGTGGCTCAACAAGTCGGCGTTTGCCTGCCCCAGCAATAGCGGATATACATCAAGCTCCTATGCCGGCAATACTTGCGGCGTTGGATACACCTCGAATCCTATCGGGCGATTCGGCAATGAAAGTGTTGGCGACGTCGTTGGACCGGGAACCGTGAACTGGTCGGCCGGCCTAAGCAAGCGAATCGAAATCACCAGAAATGTGCATCTTCGCGCTGAAGGAACCTTCACCAATGTTTTGAACCACACCAACCTGAACGATCCCAACCTGAATATCTCGAGTCCGACTTTCGGGATGATTACTTCCGGCCGCGGATCGGATTTTGGGGGTGCGCGCACCGGACAGGTATCCATGAAATTTGAATTTTAGGAGAAATATATTTGCCCGGCGCGATGATGTGTACTCAGGTGTGAGTGAACTTCGATAGCGTCGGGGTTTATCCGGGGTTTAAGGAGCGAGCAACTGCTCGAACCTTGAACCCCGGATTCTATTGTGCCTGGATATACACGAAGCGCGGTCCGGGGCAAGCGCTTCAGGGAGAACTGAGAGACCCTTACGACTACGGCTGCGCAGCGGCACAGAGCGGCGAAACCGCATCGGACATCGAAGGCGGCGGTTTGGCAGTTCCCCAGTTAGAGGGCGCCGAGCCCATGGTGAACACAAGCGTTCCACCATCTGCGATCTGCCTGTGGCGAAACCATGAGGTTTCGAGCGGCGCTCCATTCAACGTCGCGGACTGGATAAAGCGATTGATGTGTTCACTGTCCATGTTACGAGCCAGGATTCGTAGCGTCTTTCCGGAAGCGAGCATAATATCCGCCTCGAGAAAGCTTGGGGTCCCTATCAGGTAGAAGTCCTGGCCGGCATTGGGATAGAAGCCGAGGGACTGAAAGATGAACCAACTGGACATAGCTCCGGAGTCATCGTTGCCAGGAATGCCGGAGCGCTGGTCGGTGAAGGCTTTCTCGAGAAGCTCGTTGATAACTTCAGCGGTGTGGTCAGGCCGGCCAGCCCAGTTGTAAAGGACGGGAATAAGAAAACCTGGTTCGTTGGTAACATCGAAGTGCTCGCGATAAAAAATGCTGTCCAGACGGTTCACGAACATCTGATTGCCACCCGCAAGGGCGATGAGTCTGCGCACGTCCTGGGGGGCGAACAACGAATAAGTCCAGAGGTCGCCCTCGTAAAAGAAGTCGGGCCACTCACCGCGAACGACAAAAATCGGTTCAGCCCAAGTGCCGTCGGGATTGCGGGGGCGCAGGAAGCCTTTAAAGCCTTCCACGGTGAGGTCCTTGTCCCAGAGATGTTCCCAATTGTGGGCGCGGGTGGCGAAGAGCTTAGCCTCCGCGGGGCGATTGAGGCCGCAGGCAACCTCTGCTATGGCAAAATCGTCGTAGGCGTATTCGACGGTGCGCGAGCCGGAGCGTTCGTCGGCAAGAGTGAGATAGCCTCTGGCGTTGTAGTCCAGAATGCCGCCGCGGCCCTCCTTCTGCGGGTCAGCAGGAGGAACGGAAGCATCTTTCAACATGGCTTCAAGGGCGGTGGGGTAATCGATCCCAGTGAGACCTTTGACGTAGGCATCGGCAATGACGATATCAGCGTTACTGCCACCCTGAGTGCGGCCAGTAACATTTCCGCTGCGTCCGTCGGGCATGTAGCCTTCGTGGCGATAGATATCGATGAGTGAGCGGATGAGGTCGCGTTGCCGATCAGGAGCTATGAGCGTGAGCAATGGGCTGGAGCTGCGATAAGTGTCCCAGATAGTGTAGTAGTCGTCGTAGTAAGGCTCGGTCGATTGCCAGCCGGGATTTTCGCCCGTGCGATCGGATGGCATAAGCATGGTGTGATACATCGCGGTATAAAACTGAATTCGCTTTGAATCCGTCTCGCCACGGAGCCGGATCTTGGACAAAGCCTGGTTCCACTCTTCAACGGAGGTCTTATGGATAGCGTCGAAATTCCACGAGGGAATCTCGCTTTGTACATTTTGCCGCGCCTGCTCCGGGCTGGCAAGGGAGATGCCAATCTTTGCCTGCACAACCTGGCCTGCGTGGGTGCGGAAATTGAAGGTAGCGCCGAAAGGTCGATCTTCGTTAATAGCAACTTCCTTGTCCAAAGAAAGCGTGTTGCCGCTCCAGGTCTGAGCGCTGGTGGACGGGGTGTCTAGAACGATGTAGAAGTAGACTCTATACTCGCCACCCTTGTTCCATCCGCCGGCGTAGCGGCCCACGCCTTCTGCTTCATGGTCGGAGAGCAGGCGGACTTGCCCGCCCAGAAAACGCTGCGACTCCGAGTCTGAGCCCTTGTTCAGGCAATGGGCGATGTTGACGGTAAGATGCGACTGCTGAGCGGCGGGAAACGTGTAACGATGAAAACCGACGCGGCGCGTGGCAGTCAACTCCGCGCGGATCTTGTATCGCGTAAGTGTCGCGGCATAGTAGCCAGGATGGTTCACCTCTTCGATGCGGGGCGATTTGATGTCCGCGAGGTCGAGTGGACCGGTTACGGGAGCGACGAGGATATTGCCATACTTGCCGGAGGCTCCACTGAGGTGAAGATGACTGAAGCCCAGAATGCGGCCGCCGCTGAGGTAGCCAAAGCTAGAGGGCCGGCTATCGAAGCTTTCCATGTCCGGGCCGAGCTTAACCATGCCAAATGGCACGGCCGCGCCAACGAAGACATTGCCACCCCAGTCCACGCCGAGAAAGGGATAGACATTGTGGACGTAATCGCGCACAACGCCGGGCCTGGCATGCGAGGTCTGGGCTAGGAGGGAGTGCGGCATAGCTGCGCAGACTAATAGGACAACAAGGAGCTTTGAATGGTGCCTATTAAAGATGAGCATTACTCATCTTTGCTCCATTGAGTTTCGGATGTCAAGAGGTATGCATAACCTGGCCAATGTTACTGAGTTATTGCCTCGCGGTATGCGCAACACGGCGGCGTACGATAATATTCCACTAATTGTCCGGAGGAACCGGGTGCGCTGGGACTGCGCATTCGAAGTGATCGGCCCCAGTATTTAACCATTCCGAATGCGAGCATTCGGCATAATGTGAAGAGGGGATTTTGCTTTAAACTGACGACGCTCCTAGCACAGAATTCCTGGGCTTATAACTGTTTAAGGCACCAGTTTGTCCCACATTCTCTGGTGTAACAATCGCGCGGTACTCCAGCCCGAGAGACGGGGAAAACCTGTTGCTACAATCTGGGATGCGCGAGGTCTCTGCCGCTTCAGTTCCAACAGCAACGGACGCAACAGGGCGTAGTTCGGTAAGTCCGCGAGGAACGAAGCCTCAGCGATTTTCCGTACTAAACTTGGTATCTCGCTGCTTTCGGACACCCAGCGTAGCCAGACTGTGAGTTCTGGGTCGATGTTGGCGGAATAATTCATATCGAAGTCCTTAATTAAGAGTCCTGAAGCTACAAAACCAATGAGCCGATAGTCTCAGAACACTCCCAGTATCCACCCTTCGACTGCGGCGACCTCTCGCTCCTTCGGAGTCAGCGACGGATTGAAAAAGCTCCCCAGTGAGCCGCTGCGGTCCACACGTTGCAGCCACGCCGCCACGACGTAGGCAGCTTGTTCATCACTGTCCCGGTCTGCCCTTGGAACCACCATCAGATTACGGTGGACCTCGACCTGAGAAGCGCTCAGGCTGGGCGATACTTCCTCTCGACTACTCACGAGCAGGATCAAGCCGCGTACTATCACCCGCTTCAGATCAAATGACTACTCGCCATATTAGCGTTTCTCAGATTGCCGTTTGGGTGCGGGCGGTGGTGGCACAAAGCGAAGTGTAGGGGCGGAGCGGTTAATCCCTTTTAGCCATTCTGTGAATGCTTCCTTTTCCGTGATCATGGTGGGGAGTCGTTCCGCTTCTTCCTCAGCCTCTTTCAACATCTCCCGGTACTCCCTTTTGTTCGCCGGGGTCTCGTCTGCCCAGAACTCCCGCTTTCTCCAGCGCCGTTGACGGGCGACAATTAAAACTACCGACTGACGACAAACAAAATTCCCGACCAACGACAATAGGCCAGGCGTATTCCGGTTCATCGGAGCGGAGGCGGATTGGTCACAGACAAGCAGGTACGGAGGTTGTTTGCGTTGATGACAACAGAGGAAAGCCAAGAGATTGCGGCGTCCAAAGCAGGGATGGACGCGAAGACGGCGCGGAAGTACCGGCGCCTGGGCCGACTGCCAAGCGAGTTGGCGGCGGCGGTGCGCGGGCGGACACGTCCAGATCCGTTCGTGGGGGTTTGGGATGATGTGCAGAAGCTGTTTGAAGACAACGCCGGGCTTGAAGCCAAGACGGTCTTCGAGTTCTTGCAGCGACAGTACCCGGGTCGTTTTCAGGATGGGCAGGTGCGGACGTTGCAGCGGCGCGTGAAGGTGTGGCGTGCAACCGAAGGTCCGGCCAGGGAGGTGTTCTTTGCGCAGCAACATCCTCCGGGGCGTTTGGGAGCGTCGGACTTCACGCACATGGAAGAGCTGGGCGTGACCATCCAGGGTCAGAGTTTTCCGCACCTGATCTATCACTTCGTTCTGACCTACTCGAACTGGGAGGCGGCTACGGTGTGCTTTTCCGAGAGCTTCGAGAGCCTGAGCGAAGGGTTGCAGAACGCGCTGTGGGCACTGGGCAAAGTACCGCATCGCCATCGCACCGACCGGCTTTCGACGGCGGTGAACAACATGAGCGATCCGGTCGAGTTTACCGATCGTTACCAAGGCCTGATGCGTTCCTATGGCTTGGAGAGCGAGAAGACGCAGGCCAATCATGGCAACGAGAACGGCGATGTGGAGCAGCGGCACCATCGCTTCAAGCGGGCGGTGGCGCAGGAGTTGATGCTGCGCGGCAGCGTGGATTTCGCCAGTGTTGATGCGTACAAATCGTTCCTCTCGGCGATGCTGGAGCGGTTGAACGCGGGGCGCAGGCAGCGGCTTGCCGAAGAGATGGTTCTGATGCGGGAGCTGCCGGCGCGGCGCATGGAGTCTTTCAAGTGCGAGCGGGGGAAGGTGGACTCGGGCAGCCTGATCTATGTGGACCGCAACGCGTACTCGGTGCCGAGCCGGTTGATCGGCGAGCAGGTGGAGGCGCGGCTGTACATGGACCATGTGGAGGTCTGGTACGGGCAGAAGAAGGTCGCCGCGATGCCACGCCTGCGCGGGCGGCAGAAGCATCGCGTGGATTACCGGCACATCATAGACTGGCTGGTACGCAAGCCGGGCGCCTTCGAGCACTACCGGTACCGCGACGAGTTGTTCCCCACCAGCCGGTTCCGTATGACCTTCGACCTGCTTGAGGAGCAGCTTGGCCGGCATCAGGGCAGCAAGGAGTATCTGAAGATCCTGGCGTTGGCTGCCAGGGACAGCGAGGTCGGAGTCGATGCGGCGTTGCGTGCGCTGCTGGAAGCAGGCGATGAGCCGATCCGTGCTGCGGGGATCGAAGCCATGCTGGGAGCCGAGCACAACATGACCGTTCGCGATGTGCATGTGGCGGCGGTGGACCTGCGCGTCTTCGACCAGTTGTTCAGTGCTCAGGAGGTGCTGCAATGAACGCGGCCCCTCAGATCAGAACGGCGTTGCTGGAGAACCTGAAAGAACTGCATCTGCCGGCGATGCGCGACGGCTTCGAGCAAGCCGCACAGCAGGCAGAGAAAGAAACGCTCAGCTACGAACAGTACCTGCTGCAGTTGACAGAGCGGGAGTGCGAGTCGCGGCGGCGCAACCGCATCGCGGCACTGCTGCGCGAGTCGGGGCTGCCACGGGAGAAGACGATGGCCAACTTCGATCTGAAGCGTTTGCCCGTGAAGGCTGCGCGGCAACTGAAGGCTCTGGTGGACGGCAGCTTCCTGGATCGCAAGGAGAATTTGCTTCTGTTCGGCAATCCTGGCGCGGGCAAGAGCCACTTGCTCTGCGCCCTGGCCCATGAACTGATCGCGCAAGGGCGCAGGATGAAGTACACGAGCTGCGTCCTGCTGGTGCAGGATCTGTTGGTGGCCAAGCGCGATCTGCGCTTGAGCAAAGAGATCAAAAAGCTGGCCAGGCATGATGGCCTGATCATCGATGAGATGGGCTACGTCCAGCAAAGCCGCGAGGAGATGGAGGTGCTGTTCACCTTGCTGTCGGAGCGATACGAACGCGGCAGCGTGCTGCTGACCAGCAATCTTCCGTTCTCGAAGTGGGAGGGCATCTTCAAAGATCCGATGACCACGGCGGCAGCCATCGACCGGCTGGTGCATCACTCGGTCATCGTGGAACTGAACATCCCCAGCTACCGAATGGAGGCGGCTAAGAAGAATCGGGACCCGGCACCGGAAAGCAGCGAAGCCAACTGACGGGGGCGGAGACCGGCCTCCGTTGTTGCTGGCAGGCCCTCCACTCTGCCCCTTGTATGTTGCATTCAGAGGCGTGAGGATTAGTTCACGTTTCGGCGGTAAGGCCGTGCGCCCCTTAGGCCAACGCGAGTTGAGCCTGTCCCGTAGATCGGCCACCGCCCCTCTGTTTGCACG
>Ga0224558_1001378_pt1 | contig 25576 bp, 26 predicted proteins | sample 714S32024metaG_FD_180682 | JGI IMG/M metagenome (GOLD analysis project Ga0224558, IMG submission 180682) | Peat soil microbial communities from Stordalen Mire, Sweden - 717 S3 20-24 | ecosystem: Environmental > Terrestrial > Soil > Wetlands > Peat | place: Sweden: Norrbotten County, Stordalen... | reverse complement strand
GACGATCTGCGCGCCTACGCCGAGGATTACTACTCTCACGTGGAGGCGTTCCCGGGCTATCTGGCGCAGCTTGCCGTCCGGCTGGAAGAAGGCGAGTTGCGCCGCGCCGTTCTCGCCAACATGGCCGATGAGAAGGGCGGCGAAGATTCCTTCGTCGAGCCGGAACGTTCGCACTCCGAACTGTGGCTCGATTTTGTCGAGGGCGTGGGCGGAGGCCGCATTCCGAAACGGCGGCCGGTTGGGGAAGTTCGCAAGCTCATCTCCTGGTTCCAGGGTGTCGCCGGCGAAGGCACTGCGGAAGAGGCGCTGGCGGCTTTCTATGCCTACGAATCGCAGGTGCCGCGCCTGGCGCAAGAGAAAGACCGCGTCCTGCGCGAACTCTACGGCGCCGATGAAAAGACTCGCGGCTATTTCACTTTGCACGCCACCGCCGACGTGTATCACGCGCAGGTGTGGCGCACGCTACTGGAGAAGCGGGTCAAGGCCAATCCGGAGACTGCCGAAAAAGCACTGGCTGCCGCCGAGAGAGCGGCCCAAGCTTTATGGACCGTGCTGGATGGCTTCGAGGCGCGCCGCATGGAGCAGGTGGCGGCGTAGTTTCAAGTCGGAATTAGGAAATCAACCTGTAGAGACGGGGCTTGCCCCGTCTCGGACGCGGCCAGCCGCGGCTCTACGAGTTTCGCCAGTCGGTCCCGGTTGCATCTACAATCCATTCTTGAGCAGGATGCCCCGACCTATCCCCATCGGCGTGCGCGGCGAGGCGGCTGAAACCGTCGAGTTGAAGCACACCATTGCCGCACATCATCCGGAGTTGCCCCCCGTGTATTCGACTCCCGACATGATTCGGCTTATGGAAACGGCGGCGTTCCATGCGCTGCAACCATTTTGTGACGAGGGTGAAATCACGGTGGGGATCTCGATCCACGTCGAACACCTCGCTGCCAGCGGAATCGGAGTGCGAATTCAAGCCGAGGCGGAACTGGAATCGTTCGACGGGCGCTTCTATATCATGCGCGTCCGCGCCCACGACGGTACGCAGGAGATCGGAAGCGGCACAGTCGGGCGCGCCGTGGTGCACGTACCCAGCTTCGTCAAGCGCATGCGCGATAAAGCTCGCGGCAGCTGACGGCGCTCGGAGCAAGCTGGGCATGCAGAAAGAAGTTATGGAATCCCAGACCGATAAAGCGATCCAATTCCGGCAGCTCCATCGCGGACCGGGCGTGCTCATCCTCCCAAACGCGTGGGATGTGGCCAGCGCGCGCATCTTCGAGGATGCGGGCTTTCCCGCGATCGCCACCACCTCCGCGGGCATAGCTTTTTCGCTGGGCTATGCAGATGGCGAACGCATTCCACGCGAGGAAATGATGGCCCGCATCGGCCGCATCACTCGCGCCGTTCAAGTGCCTGTGACCGCTGACGTCGAAGCCGGATACGGTTCCACGGCTGGAGATGCCGCCAGGACCACGCGCGAGCTGATTCAGGCGGGAGTCGCCGGGATGAACCTGGAAGATGGGAGCGGCAATCCGGATCGACCGTTGATCGACTTGCAGTTAGCGGTCGAAAAGATCAGGGCAGCGCGCCAGGCTGCCATGCAAATGCACGCGCAATTTGTGATCAATGCTCGCACCGATGTGTATCTGCTGCCGGGAGGCAATCCGGACGCCGACTATTCCGAAGCGTTGCGGCGGCTGCTGGCGTTTCGGGATGCGGGCGCCGATTGCGTCTTCGCGCCCGGACTCAAAGATGCCGAGACGATTGGACGGCTGGTGAAAGCCATCGAGTGCCCACTCAACATTCTCGCCGGGCCGGGAACGCCCTCGATTCCGGAACTCGAAAAGCTGGGCGTGGCGCGCGTCAGCGTGGGAGCGGGCCCGATGCGTGCGACGCTCGGCCTGTTGCGACGAGTGGCGGAGGAACTCAAAACCTCAGGAACGTACAGCGCAATGGAGGGAGCTGTGCCTTACGCCGAGGTGAACAAACTTCTAGGCGGCTAAGCCACTCCCTCGCATCGTGTGGTGACGGGGCTCCGCCCCGTCCGGGGCAAAGCCCCGCCTCCAAACAAGCCCACTTCTCACCCGTTGACAAGATTCATCATCTCTTTCGGATAGCGCAATCCCGAGGCGGCACCCGAGGGAAAAGCTTCGTTCAGCTGGCGCAGATCATCCGGAGTCAGTTTCAAATCCACCGCCGCGGCGTTTTCCTCCAGATACTTTCGCCGCTTCGTGCCCGGGATGGGGACAATGTCGTCACCCTGCGCCAGCACCCAGGCGAGCGCCAGTTGTGCAGGCTGACAATTTTTTTCGCGCGCGATCTCTTTCACTTTCTTTACCAGGTCCAGATTTTTCTGAAAGTTTTCGCTCTGGAAGCGCGGCGACAAACGGCGGTAATCATCCGCCCCCCAGGTTTTCGAACTTCTTGAACTGGCCGGAAAGAAACCCTCGTCCGAGCGGGCTGTAGGCGACAAAGCCGATTCCGAGTTCGCGGCAGGCCGCCAGGATTTCCACTTCCGGATCGCGCGTCCACAGCGAATACTCCGTCTGCAGCGCCGCGATGGGATGCACTTTCACCGCGCGCCGCAGCGTCTTTTCGCTCGCCTCTGAAAGGCCGAGATAGCGTACCTTGCCTTCTTTGACCAATTCCGCCATAGCGCCAACCGTTTCCTCAATCGGCGTCGCCGGATCGACGCGGTGCTGATAATAGAGGTCAATGTGTTCGACGCCCAGCCGCTGCAAACTGCCTTCGCAGGATTTCTTCACGTAGTCGGGCTTGCCGTTCACGTCGCGAATATTGGGGTTCGTGGGATCGCGCACAATGCCGAACTTTGTAGCCAGCACGACTTGGTCGCGCTTGCCCTTGATCGCCCGTCCAACCAGTTCTTCGTTCTTGTAGGGCCCGTACATGTCAGCAGTATCGAGCAATGTGATGCCCAATTCGAGCGCCCGATGAATGGTCGCGATTGATTCAGCGTCATCGCGCCCGGAGTAAAACTCCGACATGCCCATGCAGCCCAGGCCAAGGGCGGAAACTTTGAGAGCGGAACGTCCAAGATTGCGCATTTTCATGTGTGCTCCTTTGGCGGGAAAAAAAGGCGGCTAGAGATTTGAAGATTCATGATCCATCGTTCTCATGATTCATCGTTCTCATCTTCCATCGTTCTCATCTATGGATGCAACCGCCGCGGAGAAGGTTCCGACCACCGGAAGTGTTCCACAAATTGCGCCGCTCCCGCTTGTTTCGGCATCCGATACGAAGATTTGATTCGCGTGCAGCCATGAATCCAGCGCCGATCTGGTTTGAACGGAAGTTTGACTTCACGTTTCCCGTGGAGCAGCATCCGAACCTGTGCGCACGTTTGCGAGGCACGCCGGCCCGGCTGGAAGAAATCGTCCGCGGCGCCGATGGCGACGTCCTGGTTAGGAAGCCGCGCGAAAATGACAAGTGGTCGGCCCAGGAACATGCCGGGCACTTGGCGGATCTCGAACCTCTATGGATGGCGCGGGTCGACGATTACTTAAAGGAAGCATCCGAGCTTACCGTGGCTGACCTGACCAATCGGAAGACCAGCGAAGCGCAGCACAACCTGCGCCCCATCGAAGAGATCCTCGCCGAATTCCGAAGCGCCCGCTCACGATTGGCGAGCCGAGTGGAGAACATCGACCCCGCAATTTTCGCCCGCGCCGCTCTCCATCCGCGGCTGAAAACACCCATGCGACTGGTGGACCATCTCTACTTTGTGGCGGAGCACGATGATCATCACCTGGCCTACATCTGGGGACTTATCAAGGCAGGCTAGCGGGAACGCACGAATCAAGAAGTGACGCGGATCAAGGGCTTCGTGTGCGGTATCACTTCGCCGATTTCGACGGCTGGAACGCCGGCATTGTGCAGCGCGCGTGTGAGCGGACCGGCGTCTTCGGCGGAAACCGAGATCAGCAGGCCTCCGGCAGTTTGCGGGTCGAAGAGCAGCGTGCGGATGTCGTCGGGCACCAGCGGATCGTACTCGACCAGGCATTCGGCAAAGTCACGATTCGCTTTGAGTCCGCCGGGAATGTAGCCGGCGCGGATGCAATCGAGCGCGCCCTCGAGCACAGGAATGTGCGCCCAGTGAAAGACGAGGCTGACGTCCGATGCCAGCGCCATTTCGCGAGCGTGGCCGATCAGGCCGAAGCCGGTGACGTCGGTTAGAGCATGGACAGTGAAGGAGTCGTTGGTCGTTGGTCGTTGGTCGTTCGCTGCCGAGCTGCGCTCGGCTGGACGGGCGAGGTCGCCCGTCCCCACCCTGGTGATTACCTCGGCCGCAGCCTTGTTCAAAGTTGTCATCGACTTCACTGCCGCGTCGATCCACTCCTGCTTGGCGACGCCTTTCTTGATCGCCGTCGAAATTACACCTGTGCCGAGCGGCTTGGTGAACAGCAGCCGATCGCCGGGTTGCGCACCCTGATTGGTCAGCACGCGCTGGGGATGAATCACGCCGGTGACGGAGTATCCGAATTTCGTTTCTTCATCGCGGATGCTGTGGCCGCCGACGACCGTGCATCCGGCCTCGATCATCTTCGACAAGCCGCCGGCCAGAATGCGTTCCAGAATTTCGAGATCGCCTTTTTCGGGAAAACACACAAGGGCCAGCGAAGTCAGCGGCCTTCCCCCCATGGCGTAGACGTCGCTGAGCGCGTTGGTAGCCGCGATTTGGCCGAAGGTGTAAGGATCGTCCACGATGGGCGTAAAAAAATCCACCGTCTGCACGAGCGCCGTCTCGGGCGTGAGCAGATACACTCCGGCGTCGTCGGCGTGATCGAAGCCGACTAGCACATTCGGGTCCTGTTGCCGGGCTAATTTCCCAAGCACCGTGTCCAGCGCCGCCGGACTCAGCTTGGACGCTCAACCCGCAGCTTTTACGGACTCCGTAAGACGGAATGGTTTTGTGTCGGGCACACGCACATTGTAGCGGAGGGGACCATTGCAGAGGTCAGAGGTCAGAGGTCAGATTGCAGAGGTGGAGACCCAATCCGAAGGTTCTTACCTCTGCAATCTGACCTCTAACCTCTGACCTTACTTCTTACCTCTGCAATCTGACCTCTAACCTCTGACCTTACTTCGAGCTGACCTGCGTGATCTGCAGATCCGGGTACGCGTGGTTCCACTGAGCCGAGATGTTCTCAAAGGTCAGGCGGAAAGGTTTGCTCTCGCCGGGCGCGAGGGGCGACAGGTTGAGGTCCACGGCTTCGTCGTACGGTCCGCCGGTGCGTAGAACACGGATGGGAAGTTCCTCGCGCTGCGCCGTCTGCCCCATGTCGTCCTTGAACGTGATCTGCACCACCGCGTGGAAGACGGTCTTATCGCCGGTGTTGGTGATGGCACCATCGATATAGCTGACAGTGGCGCCAACAAAATTCTGCGCGGCACTCGTCTTCAGGTCCGAGAATTTCAGGTTCGCGGCATACGCTGGAGGTGCGGCGGGCTTTTTTTGCTCGGCGCGGAAAATCAACGCCAGGACGCCGACCACGATCCCGACGATGACGATCCCGACAAGGATAGGACGGAGGCTGGACTCTTGCCGCTCCGTCGTGGGATTTGCGCCCGGCTGGATCAGGCTATCCATGGCGGGATTGTACTACCGCCGACTGCTCAGGAATGCGAGCTTATGAATGTGCTAGCGGGCGCCCGCGTCGGAAGGCGATGGTTTCGCGGCGTTCCCCGACAGCCGCGAAGCGCCCACACGGTAGTTGTTGTAGTCAATCGTCAGCGTGGCGCGCCCGCCCAGCCGGATGTAGCTCACAGACTCGTTGCGCCGGGGAAACCAGAAATCCTGCACCTTCATATACTCGTGATGAACTTCGTTTTTCTTCGTCCAGAATGAAGGATTCTGAGCCGGCTCGGCGTCAATGCGCGTCACGGCAAAATCGGTTCCGTCGACCCACACTTTGCCGCGATAGACGTACTTGCTTCTCGCCTTCGGGTAGACGTCGAGCACGTATTGGCTGCCCGGAGAATTGACGCCGGCGGGCTCGAAGCCAATCAGCACGAAGTCGTAGTTGTCGCGGTTCAGCAGCGTGCGGGCGTGCATTTCCGGTTCTACGGCTTCTTTTTCGCTCTCCAGCAACCGTTTGAACACGCGGTCGATGATCAGCTTCGATCCCGTTTGGGAGATGACTTTGAAGCTCTTGGTTGCAGGACTGTCATACGTGACCTCCACCGTCATTTCGGCGTCGCGATCGCCCGGGAATCCGCGATAGGAAAGGCGATAGACGCGGGTGGATTCGAGGTGACGCAGAGCCCGTGCCCGCTCTTCATCTTTGCGGACGAGATTGTTCACGACTTGGTCGACTGAGAGTGGCGCCGTAGTGATGGAAGGCGGGAGCGGGCTGGAATCGGATCCGAACGCGCCCACTAGTGTGGCCGCCAGCAAGAAGAAGAGCCGGGTCGAACTCTGGATCGAAATTTGGGTCGAACGCTGAATCGAACTCATGAAATCGTCCGTCGAAAGGACCTAGCTTACCACCATCTCCGGCCGTCCCCGAGTGCCGGACGGACGGACGGAAGCGGTGCCCATGTCAAGATCTCGGCACCTGCTCTCGGCAGCAACCGAGCAACTTTCTCGGGGAGCATGGCGATTTCACCCACTTTCAAGTGGCGGCCCCGAGAAACCAAGCTAATGTTTTCAATTACTTGCGAGAGACGCGCAAACGGGCAGTTAATTGCAGTCGCATCAGACGAAACAAGGAGTTCCTCCCCCATGTCTACCCGCGAAAGCGAAAGATATATTCATTGGAACTGGATTGCCATCTTCTCCTACTCCGCATCATTGGTAGTCAGCCTGGCGGTTTGGACAGGTCTAGTCCGGGCCGTGGCACACTTGGTGAAGTAGCGGGAAGTGTTAAGCGGCGTTAAAGTAGCCAGTTCGGTGCTGTTTCCTAGTGATCATAGTGCAGCAGCGAGAACACGTCATACTTCGCCAGCCTCTCGCGACCTTTCAGAAAATCGAGTTCCACCACAAACGCCAATCCTGCAATCTGCGCGCCTAGTCCGCTAGCCAGTTCCGCAGTCGCAACCGCGGTCCCGCCGGTGGCCAGCAGGTCGTCCACGATCAGAATGCGTTCACCTTCTCTGATAGCGTCTTTGTGAACCTCGAGCGCGTTGCTGCCATATTCCAGTTCATAGCTGATCTTCAGGGTTTCGGCGGGCAGCTTCCCCGGTTTGCGGACAGGAACGAATCCCGCATTCAGCCGGTAGGCGAGCGCTGGTCCAAAGATAAATCCCCGAGCCTCCATGCCCAGCACCAGGTCAATCTCCTTGCCGATATAGTTTGCCGAAAGCGCGTCAATCAACCGCGCGAAGCCGACTTTGTCTTTGAGCAGCGTGGTGATGTCGTAGAACAGGATGCCTTTTTTCGGGAAGTCCGGCACCTCCCGGATCAGCTTCTTCAACCCCTCGCAATCTACTGGCTTGGGCGGCATCTGGGTTGACATCTTGGTTTGCATTTTAGGGTTAAGCTCCTCGAACTTGAAATGAATTGAGTCCCGCGACCGGCTCGGCTTCGGATTCTTCTACGTCATCCACTCGCGCCGCACGCGGGCCTTCGCGCAACCGCGACCGCATTCCGGATAACTGCTCGCGCGTTCCCATGGCCAGCACTTCGACGCTGCCATCGGGATTGTTGCGCACCCATCCGGCGATTTGCAAGGTGTGCGCCTCACGTTCGGCAAACCAGCGGAAGCCGACGCCTTGAACGCGTCCGCGCACGAGAAAGCGGCGGGCCAGCGTTAGAGATTTCTCGGTGGAAGCCATGGTTCGATTGAAGAGGTCAGAGGTCAGATTGCAGATGTAAAAACCCAAGCCCAAGGTTCTTACCTCTGCAATCTGACCTCTAACCTCTGACCTTACTGCGCTCGCGACAAATACGTGCCTTCCGCGGTATCGACTTTGATCTTCTCGCCTTCGTTGATGAACGGCGGAACCTGCACGATGAGGCCGGTTTCGGTCTTCGCCGGCTTGGTCACGCTCGACGCGGTTGCGCTCTTCAGGCCGGGCTCGACTTCCGTCACGGTCAACACGACCGTCTGGGGCAACTCGATACCCACTGCCTTGCCGTCAAAAAACTCCACCTTGATCTGGAGATTCGACGTCAGGTAATCCACCGCGTCGCCCAGCGTGTCGCGGGTCAGGTGGGTCTGCTCGTAGTTTTCCGTGTCCATGAAGTAGTAGCTGTCGCCATCGGCGTACAGAAACTCCATGTTGACCTCATCGACGTTGACCTTATCGATCGGGTCGGGCGAGCGAAAACGGTGCTCGAACATGGCGCCGGTGCGAAGGTTGCGCAGCTTGGCCTGAATGAAGGCGCGCAGGTTGCCCGGCGTACGGTGCTCGACGCTGAACACGGAATGCAAATCGTTGTTGTGCTTGATGATCATGCCGGGGCGGAGTTGGGTCGCTGGAATCGACATTGCTGGTTTACATCTCCTTCACTCTGCTAGGAATTCTGGCAGCGGGGCAGGTCCGGGGTCCTCCGCGGGCCCATTTTTGGCCTGCTGGAGTGAAGCTCGCCGGGGCTTCCGCCGCACTTGGGATCAAAACTTTATTTTACACAGCCGGAGAAGGTTGTGGAAACCGGACCGTAAGGGAATTGGTAATTTGGCAATTGTGTAATTTGGCAATTTGCAAACCCAGGACGCAGAGCCAAATTACAAAATTACACAATTACAAAATTACCAATTCCATATTCGGGTCTAGAATAGAGACGATCGGGAGGTTTATATGCGCATAGGAAAATACGAGAGTTCGGACGGCATGGTCGGCACAGCAGTTACTTTTCTGCTGATCGGGCTTGGCGTTGGCGCCGCCGTCGGTCTGTTGCTCGCTCCGAAGACCGGGCGGCAGCTGCGGAAAGACCTGCGGCGCTCCTGCGATGACGCCCTGGGAACCGTCTCCGAGTGGACGGACGAAGCGCGCGACCGTTTCGAGAAAGTGGTAGAAAAGGGCGCCGATTTCGCCGACGAACTGCGGACCAAAGCCGAGCCGCTGAGCGATTTGCTGCGCCGCTAGTAGCGGTACTCGCGGTTCGCGGTTCGTCTTCGCTAATTGCGAATAGCGATCGGCCGCCCGCCCTACGGTTCGGGCATAGTTTCGTCCTCAAGCGTGCGCCTCTTCTTGTGCACATTGCTGAAGACAATGCCCACCGAGAACCGGAAGTTGTCCTGCTTCTGCTTGCCGGGAATCGAAAAGTCGGTGGCGGTCTGGAAATAATCGGCCTTGAACCGCACCGCGAGACGCCGGCTGATTTTGCGATCGAAGCCCCCGCCCGCCACTATCGCCCGGCCAGTTCCGATTTCCGTGACGTAAGCACCCGTTAGAGGGGTCGCCACGCCGCGCGTGCCTTGGTGCCCGTACAGGAACTCGCCAAACGGCGTAAAGAGTCGATACTTGCGGCGGAAAAACTGCACGCCCAAAAGAAAGTTGTACTCTCGCGTTGCCACGTTGAACGTGGGAGACGGCGTCGGCTTGTAGAATTGGCCCGATGGAAACGGCGTCGGCACGAGACTCGGGATCCTTGAGGTGCCGAAGAATTGGCCGCCTTCCACTACGAACCCCAGCCAACTGGCCGCGTTGGCACCCAGAGAAGCATCCCAGCCCGGCAACCCCGCCCAGTGTCCGGCATTAAAAAAACCGGTCTCGGCGTAAGAACCGCCGCCAAACACTTCGAAGCGCGGATACGGCGGCGCCTTCACGGGGATGGCGGTTGGGGTTGGAGCGGGAAGCGGAGCTGGCTCGGGGATTGGGGCCTGGGCCGGAACTTGATCTGGAGTGGGAGTGGGAGTTGGAGCGGGAACCTGCGCCCACGACATCACACACAGCGCAGCCACGCCCAAAACTCCCAGGTATTTCCTCACGAGTCCTCCTTGAAATGCAGTTGCCAGTTGCCATTGCCAGTACCCATTCCGGCAGCGACTTGCCTACTGCGTCAACCTGAACTCAGTAGGTCCCGGAAGATCATCTTCCGTCCCAAAAACTGGCCACTGGCAACTGGCAACTGGTTCTGTTGGATGCGTCCGGCAAACTATCGAGTATACCGTGTGCGGCGTTGAGGCTCGCGCAAGCCTGCCGCCGGCCCCAGTTTGCCGGTGGAGAGCCGGGCTTCTCCGCGCGGCTGGACCCTTCGGCTTCGCTCAGGGCAGGCTCGCGAGACGCCCGTCCCTCCACGGTACGACTCGGTACAATGAATGAAATCCATGGAATTCAAGCTGACGGAAAACGAAGTCCGGGTGCTGGGGTCGCTGATCGAAAAGGACATCACCACGCCGGAGTACTATCCGCTCTCGCTGAACGCGCTGGTGAATGCGTGCAACCAGAAGTCGAATCGCGATCCGGTGATGCAGTTGAACGAGGATACGGTGCGCGACGCGCTCGAAGGTCTCCAGGAGCAGCGCCTGGCTGGACCCGCACGCGGCGCCGACAGCCGCGTGACCAAATACGAGCAGCGCTTGCAGGAAGTATTTAACTTTACGCGTGCCGAAACTGCGGTGCTGTGCGTGCTGCTGCTGCGGGGTCCGCAGACCCCGGGCGAACTCCGCGGCCGAGCCGAGCGCATGCACCGCTTCGAAACGCTGGAGGATGTGCAATCGGCATTGCAAAAGTTGATGCAGCGCGAACCGCCCCTGGCGAAGGTGCTGCGCCGCCAGCCGGGAACGAAAGAATCGCGATATGCGCATCTGCTTGCCGGCGATGTGGTGGAGGCGGAAATGCCGGCGCAGGCCAGCGCGGCGGTCGAGCGCAATTCGGCGGATGCGGCGCGTATCGACCAGCTGGAAGAAGAAGTGGCGGAGTTGCGGCGGGAACTTGGGGAAGTGAAGGATCAACTGGAGCGGTTTCGGAAGCAGTTTGAGTGACGCTGACCGCTGAGAAGCCGAGCGCGCCGAAAAATTCAACGGGTTCCCCTGTGTTACCCAGTGCCCCCTGTGGTAAAGATTTTGGTTTTCATCGCCGCTCCCGGCGCTCTCCGCGTCTCGGCGGTGAAAACCTACAGCACGCGTTCCTGCGTATATCCCGCAGCCCCCAGCGCCGAAATGATTTCGGCGATGTGGTCAGGCCCGCGGGTTTCCATGGTGATTTCGATCGCGGTCTCACCCAAGCCTACGCCGTGGTAAGCGCGGTCGTAGTCGGTCTCGACGATATTGGCGCGATGCTGCGCCAGAATCGATGTGAGGCGATTGAGCGCACCGGGATAATCGGGCAGGTGGACGCGCAGGCGCACGAGGCGTCCGTCTTTGACGAGGCCGCGCTCGATGATGCGTGAAAGCAGCGTAACGTCAATGTTTCCGCCGCAGACCAGCACGGCAACTTTCTTCCCGACCAGCGGCAGCTTGCGGTTGACCAGGGCGGCGATAGCTGCCGCCCCGGCGCCTTCGGCCAGAGTTTTTTCGCGCTCCAGCAGCAGCAGGATGGCGTTAGCGATTTCTTCCTCTTCGACGGTAACGATGTCGTCCACGTACTTCTGAACCAGCGGCAGCGTGCGGTCCCCCGCCCGGCGCACGGCAATGCCATCGGCGATGGTGGAGGCCGCCACAAGCGTCACCGGCTTGCCTTCCGCGACGGCAACTTTCATCGATGGCAGGCGCGAGGGCTGAACTCCGAAAACTTGAATTTTGGGATTCGATTCTTTCAGCGCGCAGCCGATGCCGCCAATCAGGCCTCCGCCGCCGATGGGGGCGATGACGGCTTCGAGGGCGGGATGCTGCTCCATGAGCTCCAGACCGATGGTGCCCTGGCCAGCGATGACGGCGTCGTCATCGAAGGCATGCACGAAGGTGAGGTGCTCAGCCTGGCTGCGCCGCACCGACTCTTCGAAAGCTTCGTCGTAGTTGGCGCCGTGCAGAACCACATCCGCGCCGTAGCCGCGCGTCGCCGAGACCTTGATTAGAGGCGTGGTCAGAGGCATGAAAATCTGGGCCCGGATGCCGAGCTTTCCGGCATGGTAGGCCACACCCTGGGCGTGATTTCCGGCCGAGGCCGCGATTACGCCCTGGGCGCGTTCTTCGGGGCTGAGCAGGAGCAACTTGTTCAGCGCGCCGCGCTCTTTGAAAGAGCCGGTTCGTTGCAGGTTGTCGAGTTTCAAATACACGTGGTTGGCGGTGGATTCAGAAAACGTCTCCGAACGCGCGCACGGCGAAAGGTAGATGAAGTTGCGAATACGGCCCAAGGCCGACTCGATGTCATTGAGAGTAATCATTTTCTGACTGCGACACGGGTGCAAGGATGGCAACATCTTACCTGAACACAGGTGGAGAAGCGGCTTGCCGCGTCCTCCCTGGACGGGGCACGCCCCATCCCTACAGACGCAGGGAAAACGAAGGGAGCAGGGTGCCATCGGCCCAAGTACAGCTTTCGTAATGGCCCTTATAGGACAGGGGCTAAGCCCTTCGAAACCTATCCAGCCGTGAAAAGACGCGCCAGAATGGGTTTTTAGAGGAGTTCATTCCCTGGGACTAATGCCTACTTCGACTGTTACCGTTCTCGCCCCCCATCCCGCGCATCGCAAGACGACTGCGCGCGTCGCGCTGTTTGATTTGCCCGAGGCGTCGGCGCAGCTGATCAGCGAGTGTTTCCGTCAATATGGAATCGAAACGGTTTCGATTGAGCGCGAGCACGCGGATCGGCTGCAACGCGAAAAGTTCGAGGCCTGCGTGTTACCGCTGGGAGAAGCAGCTGGCAGCATCATCGAGCTGGCGCGAAGCTCGGCTTCCAACAACCGGATCGTCATTTACGGGCTGGGCGGGACCGCGCAGGATGCCATGCGCTATTCGAAGTTGTGCATCAACGCGGTGTTTCACGAGCCGTTGGAGCGCTCCGCGGCGATGAAACTGGTGCGCTCGACTCGAATGCTGGTGCTGCACGAGTTCCGCCGCTATGTGCGTATCCCCGTCATGACGGAGGTTGTGGTCGTGATGACCGAAGGTGGCCGCATAACCACCACCAGCCAGGAGATCAGTTCGGGGGGAATGTCGCTCAAGGGCAGTCACGTGCCCGAACAAGGGAGCCTGGTGGAAGTGTCGTTTTCTTTGCTGACGCTGCCGCGCGTCTGGGTGCGCGGGTACGTGACGTGGAAGAAAAGCAACAAGACCTTCGGCATTCGTTTTGACCCAACCGACGAACGGCGGCAACGGCTCAAGGAGTGGATCGAGGCCTACCTCGAAGCGTAAAGAGCCGCTCTCAGCTGTCAGCTCTCAGGTGTCAGTTAAACCTTTCTTCCCCGGCTACAATATCCGCGTGAGTTCTTCTTCCGCCGCCGTCGAGCCTGAGCCGCCCTCCGTTTTGGAAACGCTCCGCTTCTCGCTCGCACAAAGAGTTCTTCTGTGGTTCATCAGCTGGGCGACCTATCTGGCGATTTCGCTGATCGGTCCCACTCTTCGCTATTCGATATCGTGGGAAGAGCCGCCGTCGCCGCCGGACGCGATTTACGAAAAGCCGGTGATCTACTCTTTCTGGCATCGGGCAGTGTTCCCGAGCGCGTGGCTATGGAGAAAGACCGGCATCGCAGTCATGGTGAGCCGCAGCTTCGACGGGGAATACATCGCTCGGACCATTGAAAAATTAGGCTTCGTCGCGGTGCGGGGTTCGAGCAGTCGCGGCGGCGTGAAAGCCCTGCTCGGCTTGCGAAACCAACTGGAACGGGGCAACCTGGTGGCGTTTACGATCGACGGTCCACGCGGCCCGAAATACGTGGCCAAGCCGGGCCCTGTGCTGCTGGCGCGCGCCAGCGCGTTTCCGATGGCGGCGTTCTACGTGGCGCTCAGCGATGCCTGGGTGCTGAATACATGGGATGCGCTGATGATCCCCAAGCCATTTTCGCGAGCGCTGGTGCGCTTCAGCGCCAAGATGCCAGTTCCCGCCGCAGCCGCCGAGGCGGAAATGGACGCGCAGATGGCTGAGTTCCACCGGCAGTTGCAGGCGGCGCTCGACCGCGTCACCCGCTTCGCCGAGGAGCACGTCGCGCAAGTAGGATCGCAGGAGTTTCCCGCCATAAAGAACTAGCAAGTGGAGAGCCAGGCGTCCCCGCCCGGCCGCTCGACTTGACGGGCGAGACGCCCGTCCCTCCACAAACGATTGACTTTGTATCGGAGTGCCCGGTAGATTTGCTGGGCTGCTGTTTTGCTCTTTCTCAAAATTAGGTTCGCGCATGATCGTAGGCCGGCGACACGCTGGCGCTATGGGAAGCGGGTGCAATTCCCGCGCTGCCGCGCAACTGTAAGCGAGGAAGCCGCAACCGGCCACTGGGGTATCTGAAAATGACAACCTGGGAAGGCCGATTGTAGTAACCGGATGCAGGGCCAAAGCTCACTGGGCCAAAGCTCATTCGAGCGCAAGCTCGCATCCTGACTCGCAAAGCCAGGAGACCGGCGTGAACCGTCCACACAACCCTTTCGCGTGATAAGGGAGACGTGCATGCGCTGTTCTCGTGTATTCGCTAGTGTCTTTTTTCTGTTGTACATTTTTCTGTCCATTTTTCTGTCCATCGCTTCCGCCGAAATCAAAATCAAAGTCGTCGATCCGCAGGATGCCGCCGTCGCTGGCGCCGAGGTTCAATTGCTCAAGCTGGGCAAGCCCGCTCCCGCTGCCATTCAAAGCACGTCCGCCGAAGGGCTCGCGATTTTTCGCCAAGCTCCATCCAGTTCCTATCGTGTCCAGGTGTTGGCTCCAGGCTTCGCGGCAGAAATGGTGACGCTGGACGTTTCCCCCACCACCGAAGTCATCATCATCAAGCTCCGCCTGGCAACGGCTGCGGAAACCGTGGTCGTCACCGCGACCCGCACTCCAGTCCCAAGCCAGGCCGCGGGCGACCAGGTCGACACTCTGAGCACCCAGCAGTTGGAAGTTATGCAGCCGATTGCCGCGGACGACGCCCTGCGCTTCCTGCCGGGCGCGGTCGTGAACACAGCAGGGCAACGCGGCGGAATCTCCTCTCTTTTTGTTCGCGGCGGCGAGTCCACGTACAACAAAGTGATTGTCGATGGGGTTGCCGTAGATAACCCGGGCGAAACCTTTGACTTTGGAACTCTCCCCCTGGCGCAAGCCGATCGCCTGGAATTTGTGCGGGGCGCGCAGAGCACTTTGTATGGCTCCGATGCCATGACCAGCGTAGTGCAGGTATGGACGCGCACCGGGAGCACTCCCGTCCCCGAACTCCGCTTCGGCGCCGATGGAGGAAATTTCGGAACGGCCAACGGCTACGCGTCTCTGGCGGCCGCCCACCGGCGCTTCGACTATAACTTCTTCGGCAACCAGTTCGACAGCAACGGACAGGGCGTGAACGACGCGTACTCGGATTCGCTGCAAGGCGCGAATATCGGCGTGGCGATTACCGGTCAAATTGCGCTGCGGCTCCGGGTCCGCCACTCCAACAGCTACACCGGTGTGCCCGGGGAGTGGAGGTTTAACGGCGATCCGCTGCTGCAGCCCGACCCCGGCGAATGGTCGCACCAGAACAATCTTCTAGGAAGCCTGGAACTCACCGTCAACGAGCCCTCCGGCTGGCAACAGCGCTTCACCGGCTTCGACTACCTCTCCCGCTACACCGACGTAAACTTCAGCAGCAATCCTCTCAACTACGACGACTTTCCGGGTCACACGTACAACGACATCAACCACGCCGGATTTGAATACCAAGGCGATTATTCCGAGCGATCCTCTGAGCAAATCTCGACACGCTCTACCTTCGGTTATCGCATCGAAAACGAAAACGGATTTGTTGGCAGCTATGGCGCACAGACTCCCGGTCAACGTCTCGAGCAGGATGCCTACCTGCAACAGCAGTTCACGCTAGGCAGGCTGTCCGCCATCGCGGGAGGGCGTTTTGTCCACAACAGCGCATTCGGCAATACGGGCGTGCCACGGGTTGCTCTAACTCTGCTGGCGTTGCGCGGCGGCGAAATTTTTTCCGGAACGCGTCTGCGTTTTTCCTATGCCACAGGGTTCATGGAACCCGCCCTCTATCAGACTTTTGCCAACCTTCCCTACTACGTCGCGAACCCTGGTTTGTTACCGGAGCGCACCCGAGCCTTCGAAGCCGGCTTCCAGCAAAATCTGTTTGCCGGCCGCTGGGCCCTGAACGCGACCTACTTTAATAACCTCTTCCACGATCAGATTGAATATGGAACCAATCAGGCAGGCCTGGGCCAGTTCTTCAATGTGCAGCGATCTCTCGCTCATGGCGCCGAAGTTCAGCTGCAAGGCAGGATCTGGAAAAGATTATCGCTGAACACGGCCTATACCTATCTCTCGACTCAGTATCTGCAAGCTCCTCTCTGCACCCCAGCGTATTTTTGCGATCCGGTGTATGACACGGGAAATCCTTTGCTCCGTCGCCCCAAGCAGTCGGCAACCACGCTCCTCAGCTATCTGGGAAAGCGCTGGGGAGCAAATCTGGGAGGAAGCTTCGTGGGCCGCCGCCCGGATTCCGCTTTTGATTCCGCCACCCCTGAGCTCCAGGGCATCAACCACGCGGCCGGTTACGCGCGCGTCGATCTGGGCGGATGGTATGCGATCAATTCGCGAATCACGGCATACGCAAACGTCCAAAACGCGCTCAACGATCACTACAACGAAGTAGTGGGATATCCCGCGCTGACGGCGAACTTTCGCGCCGGGGTGAGGTTGCGCATCGGAGGGGAGTAAGTCTATCGCCGGCTGCCGGCCGTCTCTTTCGGATCGCCATCGGTCTGCAGATCACCCGCCTGAAGATCATCCCCCGCAACCGGCCTGCGCGGCGCAGCCGCGGTTGCTCCGCCGTTGTAGCGGTGGCGCACTTCGTGCAGTTTCTCCACTTCCTTTTCACCCAGCGGCTGCTCGTTGCCGAGCAGGTGCGTGACCAGCGCGATCCTCGCGAAGTGCTCCACGGTTTCCATTTTCATGTAGGCACTTTCGAGCGAAGATCCAAACGTCACCACCCCGTGATTCGCCATCAGTATGGCGTCATGCTGCGGAATCAGGGGCGCGAGAGCGTCCGTCAGTTCCGGAGTGCCCGGGGTGCCATAGCGGGCCAGCGGAATCGAGCCCAGGCCGACCACAACCTCGCACACCAGCGGCCGGTTCAGATCGTAACCGGAAGCGGCAAACCCGGTGGCGGTCGGAGGGTGCGCGTGCACGATGCCGTGCACGTCGGGGCGCAGGCGATAAATCAGCAGGTGCATGCCGATCTCGCTCGAAACTGTGCGCCTACCCGCGAGGCGTTTTCCGTCCATGTCCACAATCACCATGTCGGAAGCGCGCATCCTTCCCTTGCTGATGCAGGTGGGAGTCGCCAGCAGGCGTGTTTCGTCGAGACGGACGGACAGGTTTCCGTCGGTGGCTGCAACAAATCTGTTTTGCTGCAGCAGTCGGCCGAACTGCACAATCGCAAGACGATGCTGGCGGTCGCTGGCCATTGCGCTCATGTTACAGCACGCCTCGGAACCCTTACAAGAACAAGCAGGTCAAAATATGTAAAAGCCAGGGGAGAGATCTGTAAAAGCTGGTGGAGAGCCGGGGCCCCCGCCCGGCCGCCGAACCGCAGGACCCTTCGGCTGCGCTCAGGGCAGGCTCGCGAGACGCCCGTCGCTCCACCGTCTTCAAACCTATAGTCAAACCCTATAATCTCCTCGATGCTCGTCTCCGACTTCCAGTATGATCTGCCGCCCGAACGTATAGCCCAGGAGCCATTGGCGGATCGCGCCGGGTCGCGCCTGCTGCATCTAAATCGGCTGCCTGGGAGTTGGCAAGACCGGAAATTTCGCGAATTCCCCGACCTGCTGCGCCCCGACGACCTGCTGGTCCTGAACAATACGCGGGTGTTCCCGGCCCGTCTCTATGGCCAACGCAGCGGACAGCGGGCCCAGCCCCTGAGCCCGCACAACCCGGCCGCACGAGATTTTCTCCACGGGCAAGTCGAAGTTCTGCTGACCCGCCAGGTGGCGGACGATCCGATCGAGTGGGAATGCCTGGTACGGCCTGGGCGAAAGATCGGGATCGGAGAAAAACTCTACTTTGGTTATCCCCCCGGCGCCCCACCCGAACTGGAAGCCGAGGTCACCGAGCGTGGCCGTTTCGGCGAGCGGCGCATCCGCTTCGCCCCAGTCGCCGATTTCTTCGCCCGCATCGAGCGCATCGGACACGTGCCCCTTCCGCCCTATATCGATCGCGACGACCGCGCGTCCGACCGGGAGCGCTACCAGACCGTCTACGCCCAAACGCCGGGGTCAATGGCAAGATCGGTGGCAGCGCCCACTGCCGGCCTGCACTTCACGCCCGAGATTCTCCAGCAGATTCGCGCCCGCGGAATCAAGATTGCCGAAATCACATTGCACGTCGGACTGGGCACTTTCCAACCAGTGCGAACAGAAAAAGTGGAAGATCACAAACTGCATCGGGAGCAGTACGAGATTCCACCAGAAGCGGCGCAAGCGATCAACCGGGCGAAAGCCCAGGGGCGGCGCGTGGTAGCCGTGGGCACAACCACAGTCCGCACATTAGAGTACGCTGCCGAGTTCGCGGCAAAGCACGCCGCAAAGCAAGCTGCGGAACGCGCAGGCGAGAATCGCGTAGCGGCCGGACAAGGCGAGGCGGACGTGTTTATCTATCCCGGCTATCGCTTTCGCATCATAGACGCGCTGCTAACCAACTTTCACCTGCCCCAATCGACCCTGCTGATGCTGGTGTGCGCGCTCGGCGGCAAGGAGTTTGTGATGGCGGCATATCGGCACGCGGTCGAGGCAGGTTACCGCTTCTACTCCTATGGAGATTGCATGTTAGTGGAGTAACGTTCCAGCGCTGGTAACATAAGTAGGATGCATGACCACTCATGGCTCGTGTGGGGACGGGCGCCCTCGCCCGTCCAAGCCGAGCAAAGCTCACCAGCCGTCTGTGGTCACGGCAACTCTGGATTCGCTATAGCGATGATTGCGCTCGTTTCTCTGGGCCTGACCTTCGCAGCACAGGCGCAAAGCAAGACTGCACCCGCGCCAGTTGCCACACAACCAGCCAAGCCCGCCGCAACAGGCAACCAAGACGCACAACTCTACCGCAACCCCACTTTCGCATTCCGCTATAACGTTCCCTACGGCTGGGTCTATCGCACCAAAGAAATGCAAGCGGGAAACGAAACCGGTAAAGGAGAAGTCCTGCTCGCGGTCTTCGAGCGTCCTCCCGAGGCCACCGGAGACACCATCAACTCCGCGGTAGTGATCGCCTCCGAGAACGCAGCGTCCTACCCCGGCCTAAAGAAAGTAGAAGACTACCTCAGCCCGCTCACGGAACTCGCGACCGCCAAAGGTTTCAAGGCTGAAGGCGAACCCTATGCCCTCGATGTCGAATCGCGCCACCTTCTGCGCGCCGATTTCGTCAAGCCGCGAAGCGACAAACTCACCATGCGCCAGTGCACGTTAGTCCTTCTCGCGAAGGGTCAGATCGTCTCATTCACCTTCATAGCCGGCAGCGAAGACGAACTAGACAACCTGATGGACGGCCTGCATTTCGGTAGCGCAAAACCCTCCGCACACTAGAGCGTTCCTGAAGTTCGGGTGTGGGGACGGGGCTCTGCCTCGTCGAAACGGAGCAGAGCCCCCTTCCACCCTGAGCCCAAAAAACCACGTCCCTAAGAGCAACAAAAAGCGCCGTTTATCCTATCGATTCCAACCCTCAAAATAAGCGCGATTTGTGCTAAAATAACCGCAGCTCAGATGACAGCTAAATAGCAGAAAATTCAATAAGTTGACCTCATCCGAGCAGCCCCGGAATCGTCCCTCCAGCCGGGCGTCCGATCCGGGGCCCGCAGCGGGCCCGGTTTTGGCCCGCTGGGGTAGGGTCCGGGCATTTTCCCACGGAGCAGAATGGCCACGAAAGAATTGCAAGCCGAACTCCTCGACGCGAAAGACGACGCCAAAAACGACGCGAAGAACAAGAACGGCAAAACCGCCAACGGAGATTACACCGCCGACTCCATCAAAGTCCTCGGCGGCATGGAAGCGGTGCGCAAACGCCCCGCCATGTACATAGGCTCGACCGGCGAACTAGGTCTGCATCACCTGGTCTACGAAGTCGTAGACAACTCGGTAGACGAAGCGCTAGCCGGCTACGCCGACAAAATCGAAGTCACCATCCACCTCGATAACTCCATTACCGTAGTCGATAACGGACGCGGCATTCCCGTCGACAACATGAAAGTCGGCGACGAAGAACTTCCCGCAGCGCAAGTGGTAATGACCACGCTGCACGCCGGCGGCAAGTTCGACAGCAACTCCTACAAAGTTTCCGGAGGCCTGCACGGAGTAGGTGTGAGCTGCGTAAACGCGCTAAGCGAAGAGCTGGATCTGGAAATCTGGCGCGACGGTTTCACCTGGGAGCAAACGTACTCGAAAGGCGAGCCCACCAGCAAGTTGAGAAAAACCGGCGCCGCCAAAGTGAAGACAGGCACCAAGGTTCACTTCGTGCCCGACAAATCGATTTTCACCACCACCCTCGAATACAACTTCGATACGCTCTCGCAGCGTCTGCGTGAACTCGCGTTCCTCAACAAGGGCCTCGTCATCACGCTCACCGACGAGCGTCAGACCGACTCGAAGACCAGCGAAGCCAAGCGTACCGAGTTCAAATACAACGGAGGCATCGCCGAATTCATCAAGCACCTGAACCGCGGCAAGCAGACGCTCCACGACAAGCCGATCTACATGGAAGCCGACAAGGACGACGTGCACATAGAAATCGGCTTACAGTACAACGACGCCTACTCGGAATCCGTTTTCAGTTTTGCCAACAACATCAACACCGTCGATGGAGGCACACATCTCTCCGGCTTCCGCACCTCGCTGACCCGCACCATCAACTATGCCGGACAGCAGATGGGCCTGTTCAAAGACGTAAAAGAGAATCTAACCGGAGACGACGTCCGCGAAGGCCTGGTAGCCGTGATCAGCGTAAAGCTGCCGCAGCCCCAGTTCGAAGGCCAGACCAAGGGCAAGCTGAATTCCGACATAGCTGGCATAGTGCAAGCCGTAGTCAACGAAAAGCTGGGAGCATTCTTCGAGCAGAACACCGCCGTAGCCCGCAAGATCATCAACAAAGCCATAGACGCCGCCAGAGCCAGAGAAGCCGCCCGCAAAGCGAGAGACCTGACCCGCCGCAAAGGCGCGCTCGATGGCGGAGGACTCCCCGGCAAGCTAGCCGACTGCAGCGAGCGCGATCCCAACCGCTGCGAGCTTTTTCTGGTAGAGGGTGAATCCGCAGGCGGCACCGCCAAACAGGGCCGTGACCGCCGCTTCCAGGCCATCCTCCCGCTCAAGGGAAAAATTCTGAACGTGGAAAAAGCGCGCTACGACAAGATGCTGGCCCACGAAGAAATTCGCGCCATGATCACCGCGCTAGGCACCGGCATCTCGAAAGAAGATTTCGATCCCACCAAAGTCCGCTACGGCAAAATCATCCTGATGACCGACGCCGACGTAGACGGCTCGCACATCCGCACCCTGCTGCTAACTTTCTTCTTCCGCCACATGCAGGAGCTGATCAAGCGCAGCAATGTCTACATAGCGCAGCCCCCGCTCTTCGGCGTCAAGAAGGGTAAGTCGCACCAGTACATAAAAAACGAGCACGAATTCGTCAAGGTAATGGTGAAGCGGGCCTCCGAAGGCCTAATCATTCGCTATGGAGAAGGCGCCGCCAAACTAGAAGGCGCGGCCCTGACCAAGTTCATCACCGTGCTGAACGAGTACCTGGGATTCCTCGACAAGCTGAACAAGCGCATACGCGAAGAAAAGATAACCGCTCTGCTGCCCAAGCTGGACCTGGCGAAGCGCGCCGACTTCGAAGGCGACAAGAACACTCCGCCCAAGAAAATCGAGAAACTGGAAAGAGAACTAAAGCGCCTGCAAAAGGACTTGAAACTAAAGAGCGTAGAAGCGCGCTTCGACGAAGAACACAATCTCTGGGCGCTTGTGTTCGTGAACGCGCAAGGAGCCGAGCATGTCATCAACTGGGAACTGGCCTCGACCCCGGAATCCCGCCAGTTAATCGCCAAGTTCAAGCAGATCGAGCAGTATCTGGAGCCGCCCTTCGTAGTCGAGAGCGTGCCGAGACCCGCAAAGTCGGCAGCCAGCGCCACGGATAAGAACAAAGACGAAGAAGAAAATCAAGAAGCAGGCAATAACAACAACGAAGAAGATGAAGGCGAAAATCTAAGCGCCGCCGAAAGAGAAGAAGCCGAGAAGGCCCAGAAGAAATCCGGCAAGGCGCCGCAGGCGCGCCGCGCGAAAGAGCCCGAGATCGTCGAAAAAAACACAGCCCGCGAACTTTTCGATTACGTCCTGAACGAAGGCCGCAAAGAGTACACCGTCCAGCGCTACAAAGGCCTGGGAGAAATGACCGCCGAGCAGCTCTGGGAAACCACCATGGATCCCGAGCGCCGCACCCTCCTGCAAGTGAGGCTAGAAGACCTAGCCGAGTGCGAAACCATCTTCACCACGCTAATGGGCGAAGACGTAGAGTCCCGAAGAAAATTCATCGAAGACAACGCCCTGGATGTAAAGAACCTGGATATCTAAGGGTAGCGCCGGCGTTCTCGCCGGCAACAGCGCGATCACCCTTAGCAATGCGAAGGTTCTACCGTGTAGGGCGGGCGCCCCCGCCCGCCGCCGTTGCTCTTGATTTTGATTGTGTGGGGACGGGCGTCCTCGCCCGTCCAAGCCGAGCAAAGCTCGGCAGATGCCCCGCGGGCGGAGCTACTCTGGTTCGCCATCGGACAAACGCAGGTATTCACAGTCGCGCGCCGTACTTCACCTCCGAATAAGCCCGGTCAAACAAGACCCAAAGCGCTCCGCACAACGAAAACCAGGTAGCTTCCCTCCGGCCCAACTGGCCCACCCGCCTGAGGATGGACAAAGTGCATGAGCGCGCTCTCGATGACAAGCACGGCGCCGCCCATCAGCAGATAAATCAGTCAGCGGGTTCCCGCATACATGCCGTCGGGTCCGGCGAAAACTTCGCGAAATGGAGATTCTCGGCGAACTTCTGCGAGCATCGCGGGCGCGGGGGGATTGAGCGGAGCAGAGTCCGCGATGGGCTGCAACGTCGACGCTTCGCCAGAAGGCGGAAGCGGATTGGTATCCATCGGTGTCCCGAACATGGTAAAACACTCGGTCTCCTCTGTTACGCGAATGTTGCGACGATTTCTCCAACCCGATGCTTTCCGCGCCCCGCAATTTGCCGCGGCCGCGCTGCTGCTGGTCTATCTTCTCCAGTGCGTCTGGCTGGTCCGCGTGCAAACGTTGCATGGCCGGTTCCCGGACTCCGGCCAGGCTCTGCGCATCTACCAGGGCCTCGAGCAGTGGCAGAGCGGCGCCATCGCGGGAACTCCCGAGTCGTTGCGTTCCGAAGCCGCCACCGGTGTGCCGTCCGCGGGCCGGTCCGGCCATCTCCGCGTGCGCGACGGTTACGACCAGGACCGCTCGCCCCTCTATTACCTCGTCGCCGCTGCGCCGCTTCTGTTGCGCCCCGCCGCGTGGTTGCCGGAATCACTCCAGCCGTTGCTGGCCGCGACCCCGTACCTGTTCTTCGGCGTCATGCTCGGAGCCTCGCTCTGGTATGTCGCGCGCCGTCTCTACGGCAACCCTGGCGGATACATCGCGCTCGCACTCTACTGTTTTTCGCCGGCCATGATCGTGAACGTGGCCGGCGCGCAGAGTTTGGGTGAAATGGGCGCCGTGTGGGGAGCGTTCGGAGCCGTCTTCACCGCCATCGCCGTGGCGCACACCCTCTACGCTCCCCGCGAAGTTGTGCTCTGGAACTGGCGGCGCATTCTGCTGCTCGGGTTGTCTCTGGGGCTCGGAGCGGGCAACCAGTTTTCTCTGGGAGTGCTGGCGCTGGTGATTTTGCCGCTCATGTTCTGGGTAGCGCCGGTCCGGCCGCGCGCCGTGCTTGCTATCTGGACCACCGCAATGGCAGTCGCCGCGGTGCTGCTATTTGCCGCCTATTTCTTTGAGCCTGCGTCGTTCTGGCAAGGAATGCTGCACGCGCGCTGGATGGACTTCGAACCCGCCGCGTTTGGGGTGTCGGTCTCCTACCGCAACGCTGTGCAAACGATCTTCGTCAACAGCCCGCCGCTGATTTTCGCCTTGCCCGTGGCGCTGATCGCGTACCGCGGATGGAAGCGCACACGCTATTTCGGCAACACCGCGCCGCTCCTGATCGCGCTGCTGTTACTCATCCTCGCGCTAGGCGCTCCCAATTTTCCGGGGCAAGGATTCCATCTGGCCACGCTCATCTTCCTCTTCGTCTTCGTCAGCGGGGTATTTGCCGATCTGCTGGAGTCTCAACAAAGCCTGCTCGTGACGGCTGGTCTGTGCGGACTGTTGGGCGCCTCCGCAGTCTGGAACCTGTGGCAGTTGTGGCGCATCTGATTTTCCGTAGAGACGGGGCAAGCCGCGTCTCTACAGAATCACGCAGGTTAAAATAACTGCTTACAACATTGGCAAGGATCGACGTAGCAAGGATCAACCATGAGCACCCCGGCCCAAACTTCCACGACCAAGACCATCTACGTAACTCGCACCGGCCTCCCGCTCAGTTTCAAGCTCGAATGGCCCTTCCGCCATGCCACCTCCGGCGCCGACTTTGACGTCCTGCACACGGTGATCACGCTGGAAAATTCCGCAGGGCTGCGGGCGCTTGTAGCCGTGAACCTTTCTGCCACGCTGCGCGAAGTGCTGCCTTCGCTCGAACCGAAAGACACGGAAGCTCCCCTCATCAACGCTCTGCGCAACGAGGTCGACCACAAGCAGACGGAGTTCGTGAAATCCGGCAAGCTGGTACCGCTGCCCTTGTCCAGCCGCCACTACAACTTCAAACTCAAGAAGTGGTTTTTCGGCAAGGCCACCGACGAAGAAGTCGCCCGCACGATCGAGCGCAAAGTGTATTGGCAGACGCGTCTGGTCGGCGGAGATGTGTGGCTGGGCGACCCGACCGAGGCGCTCTATCTCGATACCGCCACCGATCACATCGCGGAAATCGCCGCCGGACTCGCGCACCAGGGACTCTTCACCATGGCCCGGCGCTACGCGACCGCGCTTCCCGCCCTGATGGATCGGAAAGACCGCTTCGAATCTGAGATGGCCGCAGCCCGTCAACAACTGGATGAAAAACACGCCTTTGAGCGAGGCTAGGATTCCACAAACACCAACCGGGTAAATTCAGCCACCACCATCGGACTTCGAACCGCTCGGCGGCTGACTCTGTGACTGCGTATGCTCGGTCTGCGGGCGTTCGATCGCCGGAATCGTGCGCAAGACGTAGCTCCGATGATAGCAATGCTCACAGCGGACTGCTTGCAGTAACAACAACGGAAGCACGTATTTCTCAAAGAAGCCGCGAGGGCGGGAGCGATACGCTTCTTGTCCCCCACATCCCCGGCAGTGGAATTCCTCGAAAAACCGGCTCCCAGAGGGGCTGGCAACGGGAGTCACGGAATACACTCCTGGACACAAGTATTCTAACCCTGTCCAAGACGCAAAGTTGCGGGCAAACGTTGCCGATAAAACGCGCCCTCCTGCTCACCGATTACCACAAG
>Ga0224558_1001377_pt1 | contig 25577 bp, 22 predicted proteins | sample 714S32024metaG_FD_180682 | JGI IMG/M metagenome (GOLD analysis project Ga0224558, IMG submission 180682) | Peat soil microbial communities from Stordalen Mire, Sweden - 717 S3 20-24 | ecosystem: Environmental > Terrestrial > Soil > Wetlands > Peat | place: Sweden: Norrbotten County, Stordalen... | reverse complement strand
ATTTTCCAACCCTGACTCTTAGCGCTTCCGCCGGGCTTGAAAGCACGAAAGGCTCCACTTGGTTTACCTGGCCCAGCCGGTTCTGGTCCGTTGGCCCCGCCATTGCCGAGACGATTTACGATGGCGGCCTGCGTCGCGCCACCATGGAACAATACCGCGCGCAATATGATCAGACCGTCGCCAACTATCGCAACACGGTCCTCACCGCGTTTCAGCAAGTCGAGGATAATCTTTCCGGCCTTCGCATTCTTTCCCAGGAAATTCAGGAACAAGACATCGCGATTCGGTCCGCGCAGCGCAGCCTTGGCCTGGCCACCGACCGCTACCGCCTCGGCATCGACCCCTACCTCAACGTTATTACCGCCGAAACCGCACTCTTCAGCAATCAGCAGACAGCCGTGAACCTGCGGATCACGCAAATTGTGGACAGCGTGCAATTGATCGAGGCAATCGGCGGAGGCTGGGATTCCTCCACGCTTCCCACTTCGCAGCAGATCATTTCGCGACAGGCCCAGCTCCCGGCGACTACTCCGGTCCCTCCCTCCAACAGCCCGCCACCAGCCTCATCGACTCCCTGAATGGAGTGAAAAGGGATTGAACAAAAGAGCTATGCGGAAGCGGAGCAGGAAATCGTGAGAGTCGGCGGCCATCGAGTCGGCGGCGCGCCAGTTGAAGCAGGATCATGATGCGATCGGTTGCCCCTTGGAGCTGGAATCCGCCGGAGTAATCAAGGGCATCGCCTTCGTTCTCAAATAAGCATCCACACTCGCGGCCGTTTTTCGCCCTTCGGCGATTGCCCACACCACCAACGACTGGCCCCGCCGCATATCGCCCGCCGCGAAAACTCCCGGCACGGATGACATATGGTTCTGGTCCGTGGCCACGTTGCCGCGCGAATCTAATTTCACTCCCAGTTGGTCGATCATTCCGTTTCGCACTGGCCCCAGAAAGCCCATCGCGATCAGCACGAGATCCGCTTCTATCGCAAATTCGGTGCCCGGAATCGGCTCGAATGTTGGCGGCGGCCCCACCCGCACGGCGTGCAGTTGCTGAACCTGACCGGAATCGGAGCCGGTGAGTCTTGTGGTCGCAATGCCCCAGTCGCGCACGCCACCTTCTTCGTGTGCGCCTTCGGTGCGCAGTTGCGTCGGCCAAAGTGGCCAGGGCGTGAGGGGCGAGCGCTCCTCTGGAGGTTTCGCCATGATCTCGAACTGGTGCACGGAAAGAGGTTTTTGCCGATGGCAGGTTCCCAGGCAATCGGCGCCGGTATCGCCGCCTCCGACGATGACCACGCGCTTGCCGGTCGCCAATATCTCCGTTTTCGGGTCGATCGTGTCGCCGAAACAGCGGCGGTTTTGCTGCGGCAGAAACTCCATCGCGAAATGGATTCCCTTCAGCTCGCGTCCCGGGACGTTCAGATCGCGCGGCTGCTCGGCTCCGCCGGCGAGCACAATCGCATCGAACTCGCCGACCAAATCCTCGACCGCGATATTCTTCCCCACCTCCGCGCCAGTGACGAATTTCACGCCCTCAGCGGACATCTGTTCCAGGCGGCGATCGATGATGTGCTTTTCCATCTTAAAGTGCGGGATGCCATAGACCAGCAAGCCACCGAGGCGGTCCGATTTTTCGTAGACCACTACGGAGTGTCCCGCGCGGCACAACTGCTGCGCCGCGGCCAATCCCGCCGGCCCCGAACCCACGATCGCAACCTTTTTCCCGCTCTGAACTTTGGCCGGCTCGGGCCGGATCCAACCTTCGCGAAAGCCGCGCTCCACGATATTTTTCTCGATTTGCTTGATCGTGACCGCAGGCTGATTGATCGCCAGCACACAAGACGCTTCGCACGGCGCTGGACAAATCCGGCCGGTGAATTCCGGAAAGTTATTGGTCGCGTGCAGTTGTCGAACCGCCTCTTTCCAACGCCCCCGATAAACCAGATCGTTCCAATCGGGAATCAGGTTGTTGACCGGACATCCCGTCTGGCAAAAAGGCACGCCACAGTCCATGCAGCGCGCACCCTGGGTACGAAGCTTCCGTTCGGGAAAATCGTGATAGATTTCGAACCAATCGTTGACGCGGTGAGAAACCAGGCGTCGAGGGGCAAGCTCGCGCTCGTATTCCAGGAATCCCGTGTCCTTACCCATGTTGCACCTGCTCGGCCGCGGCCGTCACGGCCGGCGGCGGACTCGGAATATAAGGCTGTCGTCTGCGGCTCACTCCAAGCACTCGCTTGTGCTCGTGGGGGAAGACTTTGATAAACCGGGATAGCGCCTCAGTCCAGTTGTCGAGAAGCCAAGCCGCGCGCGGGCTGCCGGTCAGTGCCAGATGCCGCGTCACGAGATCTTTCACCAGCTTCGTTTCCGCGAGTTGGGCTTCGACCACTTGGGGTTCGGCGAACTCGGCATCCTGCGCCTCGAGTACTGGCTCAAGGTCGACCGATTCCAGATTGCAGCGCTTCTCGGTGAAGTCTCCGCGCTCGTCAAAAACGTAGGCGACGCCGCCATTCATGCCGGCGGCAAAATTTCTGCCACAGGCCCCGAGCACCAGCACCAACCCCTTCGTCATGTATTCGCAGCCGTGGTCGCCGACTCCCTCGACTACCGCGGTTGCTCCGGAGTTGCGAACCGCAAACCGCTCGCCTGCGACCCCGTTGAAGAACGCTTCGCCGCTGGTCGCGCCGTAGAGGGCAACGTTGCCAATCAGAATGTTCTCTTCGGGAGCGAAACGGGACCGTCGCGGCGGATACACCACCAATCGTCCGCCGGATAGGCCCTTGCCGACGTAATCGTTGGCTTCGCCTTCGAGAGTGAGGGTGACTCCCTTGGCCAGAAACGCGCCCAGGCTCTGCCCCGCCGATCCGTCGAGGTGAATCCGGATCGTATCGTCGGGCAGGCCCGCGGATCCGTGGCGGCGGGCAATCGCTCCGCTCAGCATGGTTCCCACCGAGCGATGAACATTGCGCACCGGCAGTTTGATCACAACCGGCGTGAGGCTTTCAAGTGCAGTCTGCGATTTGGCAAGAAGCTGATGATCCAGCGCCAGCTCCAAGCCATGATCCTGCGCCTGCACGCACCGGCGTGCCACGCGCCCCGGCATGGACGGATCATGGAGAATGGCTGACAAATCCAGGCCTCGCGCCTTCCAGTGATTCACGGCGGGCTGCACGTCGAGCATGTCGACGCGCCCGATCATCTCGTCCATGCGCTGGAAGCCCAGTTCCGCCATGTACTGCCGCACCTGCTCCGCCAGAAAGAAAAAGAAGTTGATGACGTGCTCGGGCTGCCCTTGAAATCGCTTGCGCAGCACGGGATCCTGCGTGGCAATACCCACCGAGCAAGTATTGAGATGGCACTTGCGCATCATGACGCAGCCCATCGCAATCAGCGGCGTGGTGGCAAAACCGAATTCTTCGGCGCCCAGCAGCGCCGCGACCACCACATCGCGGCCGGTCTGCAGCTTGCCGTCCGTCTGCACCCGGATTCGGCTGCGCAGATCGTTCAGCAAAAGCACCTGCTGCGTCTCCGCTAACCCAAGTTCCCAGGGAATGCCGGCGTGCTTGATCGAGCTCAGCGGTGAAGCGCCCGTACCTCCGCTGTCGCCACTGATCAGGACCACATCCGCGTGTGCCTTGGCCACGCCCGCCGCCACCGTACCCACTCCGACTTCTGCCACCAACTTCACCGCGATGCGGGCTTGCGGATTCACATTCTTCAGGTCGTAGATCAGTTGTGCGAGATCTTCGATGGAATAGATATCGTGGTGAGGCGGCGGCGAAATCAAACCCACGCCGGGGATGGAATGTCGCAGGCGCGCAATGACCTCATCCACTTTGTGCCCGGGAAGTTGGCCACCTTCACCCGGTTTGGCGCCCTGCGCCATCTTGATCTGCAATTCATCCGCATTGACGAGGTAGTTCGCGGTGACTCCAAAGCGCGCCGACGCGACCTGCTTTACCGCGCTCCGGCGCAGGTCTCCGTTCGCATCCGGCTTGAAGCGCTCTTCGTCTTCGCCGCCTTCGCCGGTATTGGACATCCCCCCGATGCGGTTCATCGCGATCGCCAGAGTTTCGTGCGCTTCTTTGCTGATCGAGCCGAATGACATCGCTCCGGTTGTGAAGCGCTTCACGATCTCCTTGGCAGACTCGACTTCTTCGATCGGTACCGGCTGGGCGCCTTTCTTCAACTTCATCAAACTGCGCAGCGTTGCCAGGTTGCTGCTTTGGTTGTCGATGAGTTCCGTGTATTCCTGAAAGGTCTGGAAGCTATTCTGCCGCACTGCCTGCTGTAGCGTGCTGATCGTCAGCGGGTTCAGCAGGTGATACTCGCCGTTGACTCGCTGGTGGTAAGTTCCTCCGACCGCGAGTTCCGTTTCCGACTCAGTCAGGGGACGGAACGCGTGCTCGTGCTTCATCTGCGCTTCGCGGGCGAGCACTTCGAGGCCAATGCCTTCCAAACGCGACGCCGTGCCTGAGAAATAAGCATCCACCAGTCCCTTACTCAGCCCGATGGCCTCGAAAACCTGCGCTCCCTGGTAGCTCTGCAAGGTCGAGATGCCCATCTTGGCAAAGGTCTTCAGTAAGCCCTTATTCACCGCTTTGATGAAGTGCTTCACGGCAAGTTCGGGAGTCACATGGTCCAACAACTCTCCCCGCCGCGCCAGGCTTTCCACGCTCTCCAATGCCAGATAAGGATTGATGGCGCTCGCCCCGTAGCCACTGAGCAGCGCAAAGTGCATCACCTCGCGAGGCTCGCCCGATTCCGTAATCAGAGCGACCTGGGTTCGCGTCTCCTCCTGAACCAGCAGGTTGTGCACCGCGGCCAGCGCCAGCAGGCTGGGGATGGGAGCATAATCTTTGTTCACTCCGCGATCGGAAAGAATCAGCAGCGTGTACCCGGCTTTTCCCGCCAGCGACGCGCGCTGGCACAACTCGTCGAGCGCCCGCTTCAGCCCCGCTTCTCCTTCGCTGGCCCGGAACAGCGCCGGCAGCGTGATGGCCAGCAGATCCCCGGTTGAAACCCGGCGCAGTTTTTCCAGTTCGAGGTTGGTCAGCAGCGGGTGCGCCAGCTTCAGCATGTGACAGTTCTCGGGCTCTTCCGAGAGAATGTTGCGCTCGGCTCCGATGTAGCTGATGAGCGACATCACGATCTCTTCGCGAATCGGGTCAATGGGAGGATTGGTGACCTGCGCGAAGAGCTGCTTGAAATAGTTGAACAGCGGCTGCGGCCGGTCCGAGAGACATGCGAGCGGCGTATCCGTCCCCATCGAGCCCACCGGCTCCTCGCCCTTCGTGGCCATGGGGCCGAGGATCATGCGCAAGTCTTCATCGCTGTAACCAAACGCGCGCTGCCGCCGAAGCAAGGTTTCCGCATCCGGGTGGTGCATGCGCGAGGGCTTGGGCAACTGATCGATCGTGATCTGATTGTCTTTGAGCCACTCCCCATACGGCTGTCGCGAAGCCAGCCGGTGTTTGATTTCTTTGTCAGGCACGATGCGCCCCTCGACCGTATCCACTAGGAACATCTTTCCCGGTTGCAGGCGGCCCTTCATCTTTACCTGCTCCGGCTCGATATCGAGCACACCAGCTTCGGAGGCCATGATGACGAGCTCGTCCTGCGTAACCACGTAACGCCCGGGCCGCAAGCCGTTGCGGTCGAGGATCGCTCCGATGACTCTGCCGTCGGTGAAGGCGATGGCCGCCGGCCCATCCCACGGTTCCATCAGGCACGCGTGATATTCGTAAAACGCCCGCTTCTCCGGCTTCATGTGGGAATTCCCGGACCACGCTTCCGGAATCAGCATGGCCATCGCGTGCGGCAGGCTGCGCCCCGCCTGCACCAGAAGTTCGACCGCATTGTCGAAATTGGCGGAATCGCTGCCATCGGGCGCAATGATGGGATAGAGCTTCTGGATATCGTCTCCGAACAAGGGAGACTGCAGTAAAGACTGCCGCGCGTGCATCCAGTTGACGTTCCCCTTGAGCGTGTTGATCTCGCCATTGTGCGCGATGTAGCGATAGGGATGCGCTCGCTGCCAACTCGGAAAGGTATTGGTGGAAAAGCGCTGGTGCACCAGACACAACGCGCTGGTCACGTCGGGATCGGAAAGCTCCTGATAGAAGTTGGCGATCTGCGGCGCCAGCAGCAGACCCTTATAGACAATCGTCCGGCAAGAGAGCGAAGGGATATGGAACGTCTCCGCATCCTCCATGCCGGACGCTGCCATCTCACTCTCGGCGCGCTTGCGTACCACATAAAGCTTGCGCTCAAAGACGTCTTCGTCCGTGAACGCCCCACACCCTACAAAAATCTGCTGGATGTAAGGCTGCGAACCTCGCGCCACGCGGCCAATCGCGGCGGCTTTGACGGGTGTATCGCGCCAGCCGAGTACCGTCATTCCTTCCTCGCGCACAATGCGTTCCAGAATCCCTTCGCATTGCAACCGCTGATGTTTCTCCACCGGCAGGAATGTCATCCCCACGCCGTAAGCGCCGGGCGCAGGCAGGTCGAAACCCAACTGCACGCACTTCCGCACGAAGAACTGGTGGGGGATCTGGAGCAGAATGCCGGCGCCATCGCCGGTCTCGGGATCGCATCCGCAGGCCCCGCGGTGCGCCAGGTTGAGCAGCACCTGGATTCCCTTGTTTACGATATCGTGACTTTTTTGGCCGCGAACGCTGGCCACGAATCCGATCCCGCAGGCGTCGTGCTCTTGCCCAGGATGGTACAGACCCTGGGCGGGTGGGGCGCCATTCGCTTTTTTCAGACGCGTCGTCATCGGCATCTTTTGCGGCATACGCCGCCGCTCGCGGATCAGTTGTTCTTGAGTGGGACTTTGCCCTGCAAAGGCTACGCGGGGCCGCGCACTTCGGCTCAAGGAACACACTTCTGCAACCTACCAGTTACTGTCATTTGGGCCGGAATGTACAATTCAGAATTTCGATACAAAGGATGCAATTTTCAGAATTTCACCGTCCCCCGGGCCGAATTCAGCCTAATTTCCCGCGAAACCTGCCAAATCCATTATAATCCGGCATAAACTTAATGGATTTCGATCAGCTCATCACGTTCCTGGAAGTGGCCAAACAGGGCAGCTTTTCGCGCGCGGGGGAGAAAGTTTTCCGCTCCCAATCGGCCGTCAGCGCCCAAATCCGCCAGTTGGAGCAGGAGTATGGCGATCGCCTGCTCGACCGCTCGGGCAAGACCGTAAAACTCACCCCGGCCGGACAAGTCCTCTATGACTATGCCGAGCGCCTGAAACTGCTGCGCGAGGAATCGCTGATGGCGGTGGCCGACCATAGCCGCACCCCCCGCGGCACGCTTCGCGTCGGTGCCAACGAAGCGACCTGCCTGTACGTTCTGCCGGAGGTGTTTGCGGAATACTGCCGCCTCTACCCGCCCGTACAAATCAACATCTACCGGAATTTCAGCTACAAGATTACGGAGAAGCTGGAGAACGGCTCCATCGAAGTGGGTTTTCTGACTTTACCCATCCAGTCCGCGAGCCTGGAAATCCAACCGATCTTCCGCGACAAGCTGATGTTGATGGTGAGCCCCAGAAATCCCCTGGCCAGGCACAAAACCGCGTCCGTCCGCGATATCGTAAAACATCCCCTGCTGCTCCCCAAGACAGGCCATACCCGAAGGCTCATGGATAAGCTGTTCCGCCCTTATCGCGACCAACTGCAAGTGCGCATGGAACTGCCCAGCATCGGCATGATCAAGAGCTTTGTGGCCGCCGATCTCGGAGTGTCTATCATCAGCGCGTCATTCGCCAGCGATGAAGTGGCGTCCGGCAGAGTCAAACTGATTGACCTCGAAGATGCGGATCTTTTCCGCGAACTGGGATTGGCCTACCGCCGCGACCGGACGCTTTCCTGCGCCACCACTGCATTCATCGATGTCTTGCGTCAATGGACCACGGCCACGAAAAAAAAGCACACTCCACTCCAGGCGTGAACAGCAGTTTCGTATCAGGGCACCGCTTTAGCGATGCCATAAGCTCTTTGAATTCGATGCCCTTTAGCAGGCTGCGGAAAAACACGGGTTTCGTATCAGGGTATCGCTTTAGCGATGCCATAAGCTCTTTGCCTTCGATGCCCCTTTTAGCAGGCTGCGGAAAAACACGGGTTTCGTATCAGGGTATCGCTTTAGCGATACCGTAAGTCCTTCGAAATCAGACGCCCCTTTAGGGGCTGGGCATCGAGATCGACTTTTTCCGCAACCCCTTTAGGGGCTGTGCAATGACGCGTGTTGTGGGGCTGCAGCTTACTTCTCCTGCATCACCATGCGGAAATCGCCCCACAACTGCCGAGTGTTGCACAATTACTTCCAGGGTCCGCCGGTGTGCACCATCCACAGATCGGTGTCCGGAGAACCGATTACCTCAAACGGCATCCAGAAGTACCCGCGCTGCCCCCAACCGTCGCCCCAACTGTTCTGGATAAGAGCGAGTTGCTTCGTCTGGTCGTAGCCCAGGCAGAGTACTTCATGGCCGCCCTGTGCCTGTTCTCCAGGTTTCGGAATCGGCATCACGCCGCTGTCCGCCACCTGATCCGACATGAATGACTCGTACACCGTGAACCCCACCGCAACCGGCCACGGTGTTGCATCGGCCAGGCACCGGAGAAAGTCCGACAAACTTCCGATGCGGTGATAAGCGCCAGTCTTGTACTTCAGCGCATTCTGCGCCTGCTCCGCCGTCGGGGTGGTGAACTCGCCCGCGACGTAGGGATAGAGCGACGTTTCGCAGCAACCTTTTGCCGTGAGCACCTGGCAACCGGTGCGCGGCATCGCGCCTTCATCTTTCGGAAACGACCCATCGGCAATCAGTTCCTCGACATACAGGCACTGCGGGCTCAAAATCGGCGAGGCCTTCTCGTACTTCCGCGCGATCCACTCCCGGGCGGACGAAAAAGCGTGTCCCGTGCAACTGCCTTCCTCGCCCTGATCCTTGATCGGTCCACTCCACTGCCGCAGATCCACATATTGCGGGACCGCTTCCGCTCGCGGCGCAGCCCGGTACATCCGGTCCCGTACATCGTGCACGTCGCGGAGTCCGCCAAACCTGCGGTTGATCACTGCAGCCGCCCGAAACTTACCGCCCGCACGAGTTTTGAGTGTTGATGGAGCTTCAGTTTCCGGGTTGCCGCATCCACCGCCGGGTTGCCCGTCGGCGCCACCAGGATGCTGTTGTAATGAGCCGCGAAAGTGGAGATGCTGTAAGGCGGCTGCGCTTTTAGATTGCGGCTGGCAGCCGCATCATTGCAGGACGGAATCACTGCCGTGATTGCATTCACCGTGCCCGCCACCAGGTTGGCAAGCAGCGTAATCTTCGTCTGCGTATTTGAATCGCTCACCTGCGCGGCCTGGAGCACCAGTTGCTGATCGGCTTGGTACGCACTAACAGCCGCTTGTAACTCCTGGCAAACGCCCGGCGCGGATCCCGACGAAGCCTTGGCGAAGTCGGTAGCCAGCGTCTTGATGACCGTTGCGTCGGCATTGATCTTTGCTTCTAGGTTGGTATTCATCGCCTGGCCGTTGGCCACGGCGACGATTTGCAGAATGTTGATCAGCGCCGGTGCCGCCGCGGCCAGAATGGAATCGAGCGTTGACACCCAGGCGGTCGAACACGCGGTGCAGAACATGGCAAGAGACAGCAAAACGACAAGAGCTTTCCTCATAAATTGTTTTTCCTCTGATTTTCCGGAATTTGACTTACTTACTGTGAGTTGACGTCGCCATAAGGCGAAGGCAGCCAATGCGCCACGATGACGGCCAACGGCGCAAAGATCGCTGCGGCGGTGGCATGGTTCATCCAGAACGCAGCAATCGCCGGCGTGGCGGCATTAGCGAGCGTAGTAAGCAGGAGCATAACAGTAGGTAGATAAGCAGCGTACTTCTTCACAATGGCTTCTCCTTAGTAATAGAGTTACATCTATGTCATTGATGCAGCGCGGCGAATTCAGTCAAGCCCTGATGCCGAATTCATACGCCGCCCCTGGCGATCGCTTCGTCAGGGCTTCCCGCCGAAATAGCAATCCCTCTTGCGCCAGGCCAACGTGCACCCATCCGTACTCGAGAATAAGTTGGTCGTATTCGATGCCGGATTTCACGATGGCTAGTGCCACTTCCGCCGGCGTACCGAACGCGGGACAAACGAAGTCGCACGCCAGGCCGTGGCAATGCGCGCTCGTCGCCACTCCGCCCACCGCCTTGTTTACCGCGACCGAACGGTAGCCACTGTGCACGACGATGGGCTTGTCCCCAAGCAGCGTTCTAATTCTTTCCATGACCGTTGCCACAAGGCCCAGGTTTGTAATAACGATCGCAATCGGAGTGTTGTCGAGCCCGAGCCGCGCCGCCGCTTCGGAGAAAGAGAATTCCTCCAACGTGAAATGCTCTGAGATTGTCATGGGCTTTGTTGTCAGCTAAGTCCGAGTCTTAGTGTGCCGAAAGCAGATCCACCAGAATAGCGTCCCCGCGGCAGTCGTTCGCTCCTTTGTTGTACCACTGCACCGTTCCATCCTGGGTTGGGCAAGCGCCGAAAGCCGGGCAAAACGTATTCCAGTTAGGAACAGAGGATCCAGTCGTTCCGCCCGCGCTGGTGTAATAAATATTGTTTGCCGCGTTGTTGGTAACTGGATAGATAGAACTTCCGGCAGCGAACACGGTGCTGGCGGCTGGCGCAAAGCCTGCCCGCAGCTGGTTACAGGAGGCGTGCAGGTTCGTCCAGGTAACTCCGCCGTCCGTGCATGAAGTGGTGCAGGAGATGCCCCAGTTCGGCTGGGACGAGCCGGATGTGCCTGACGTGGTCACCTGAAAGTCATTCTTCGCTGTATTGTTGCTGGTCGGGTACATAAACGACCCGAGCGTATACGCTGTGCTCGCACCCCAAGCCGGCGAGACCGAGCCCCGCGTGCCCATCACATCCGTTCCCCAGAGCGCCCATTGACCATCCTGCGAAGCGTTGCCGATGTTGTTCTGGTCGGAAAAAACGGCTGAGTTCCCGGTGTTGTACTCGTGCGCGAAACGGTACATCGTGCCGATAGGGCAGGTTCCGAGGCCGTTGCACTCTCCTACCACTTCGCCATAGCCTGCCTGTGTATAGCCCGTCTCAATCGTTGGTACTTGGGTCGCAAAGTCGGTGATCGGCGGCGCGTCCGTCGTTCCCGGATCGCGGTAACTATCGTGGTGGTCGCTGGGGAAGCCGTTGGGCAGCAGTTGCCTGCCGGGGTACGGTACTTCGTCGATGACTCCGCTAACATCCTGATAAGTCATCGGCTGCGAGAACAGGTGCTGGTATTGACCGGAATCCGCCCAGTAACTCGTGTAACCCTGCGCCTGGTGGCCCGAAGTGTGGCTGGCGGCGCTGGTTTGTGTGCTGACGTTGATATTGAGCGAGTTCACTTGCCAGGTGTAGGTGTAGCAGTACACGTCCGCCAGTTGCCAGTAGGTCGAGTTGGGCGGCGCGTTGCCGGCGGACGCCGTCGTCCCGACATATTCGTAGTAGCTGTAGGGAGCGCCGTGCGAGGGGTCGTACACCGTCTGGTGGGTCGGGCTGGTTTTGGAGTAAGTCTGGGTCGCGCTGTACGCTCCGTAGTACGTTGCGTTCGTGTTCAGGCAGTTGGCCGTCCCCGGCGTGAGCACCGGCGTCCCGCCACCATGCGTCGGGGTAATCGACATGTAGGCCGAATTGAGATTTGAGTCATTGCCGTGCAGCGTCATCAGGTCAGTTAAGGGGCAGGGGTTCGAACCGTACTTGTTGCAGATCATCGGGTCGGTCGTCGTCCACGTGCCCGTCACGGTTGTGCCCGAGCGAATCTGTCCGAGTCTGGTATTCACCCGCGGTAGCTGGCGCTGCCCGCAAGATAAACGACCGCATCGAATCCCGGCCCCTGCCCGCTGATCGAGCCAAGATTCGTCCAGGTGACTCCGCCATCCGTGCAAGTTGTGGTACAGCTTGACCAGGTAGGCTCCGTGCCGGAAGTCGTTCCGCCAACCGTGGCGCGAAACGCGTGAGCCGCGGAATTGCTGGCCGATTGCGGATAGATAAATGACGTGTAATCGTTGGTGATGTAGGCCGTGCTTGCCTGCCAGTCCATCCCGCCCGCCATCGCCAGGGCGATGGACCCATCCGTGGCAACCGAGAACACGCCATTCCATGTTGAGTAGTAGGTTTGCGGGAAGGCGTTGCCAAGGTTCGCGTAGAGGGTGCGGCTAAAAGTATCAGTCGAGGGGTTAATCACGTCCTTGTAGACGGTCAAGCCATCAGACCACAATTCATAGAACGTGTAAGTCTCCCCCGGCACCCGCGACCACGCGGAGCGCCCTTGATTATTGATGATGGTGCAACTGGAGGAGCATCCCCCGCCGATCGCTCCGCCGTGAATGGCGGAGTAGGTCAGGCACGGGGTTGAGGGTGAGCAGCCCTTCGCGTGCGCCAGAGTCGTATTGAGGTAGTAGAGGAACGGGCCGCCGCCGTTCGAGTAGATCATGAACATATTCGACCCTTGCTCGAATGCGTCCCACTCGCCGTCCGATCCCATGTTATAGCGCGCAGTCGCGACACCATTCGTGCTCGTGTCGGTCACCATGATCAGGTAACTGTGGAAGTCGGGGTCGCTGGCGGCGGTGTTCGCCGGAGCATTCGCGGCGAACGGCAGGCTATCGCTCGGACGAATCAAGAATGTAAGCGGCTGGCCGTCCCCCCCTTGTGCAACGCAACCGGATTCCGAGCCGGTTACGCAATTATCGGTGCGTGCGCTGTACGTCAGCGGAGCGCCAGTTGGATACCCTAACTGGCTGCTTCCAGAGGCCACAGCAGGACCTGACAAAACCCCTTGCCCCAGCGCAACACAATCCAGTAAAGACAGGACTGTAAGCCATATCGCCGCACGAAAAGGGAGTGCAGTGCAGCATCGGGCAATTCGCTTACGGCAGAAAGTGCCTTTTGCCGTTGCCTTCCCGGTCATCTCAAGCACAACCGCCAAAAACTTCTTCATCGCTGTTTGCTCCACAAGAAATCGCACCCCTCTTTAAGCGAGGACCACAAACCAACGCGGCGCCTTTGCGCAACGCACGGGCCGCGTAGGCCCTTGCACTCTGCGCCCGCACTCACTCCCAGCTTCGCTATAATGTTTGTCTGCTCTAACCCCGCCGTCTGCGCAGGGCTTCATGGAAAGGGAACTATGCCGACTGACGTAGTCATGCCCCAAATGGGCGAATCGATTTTCGAAGGAACCATCACCAAATGGCTGAAAAAGCCCGGTGACAAGGTCCAGCGCGATGAACCGCTCTTCGAGATTTCCACCGACAAGGTCGACGCCGAAATCCCCGCGCCCGCCAGCGGAACCCTTCAGGAAATCAAAGTTTCCGAAGGCACCACCGTTCAGGTCAACACCGTCGTCGGTGTAATTGGCGATGGCAGTGGCGCGCCCGCTCCCGCACCCGCCAAGGCCGCTGCTCCAGTTCCCCCCGCTCCCGCATCCGCAAAGAAAGAAGCTGCTAAGGAAGCTCCGGCTCCGCCGCCCCCGCCCGCCGCCAGCGTTCCCGGCGATGAAGAAGGCTCCGACGTCCGCTCCTCCCCGCTCGTCCGCAAGCTCGCCCGCGAGAACAACATCGATCTCGCCAAAGTAAGTGGCACCGGCACCGGTGGCCGCGTCACCAAGCAAGACATTCTCGATTTCGTCGAGCACCGCCCGGCTGTAGAGACGCGGCTTGCCTCGTCTCCTGCCCCCGCACCCCGCCCAGCCTCAGCCCCTGCTCCCGCTGTCATTCCAGGCGAACTCGTGCCCATGTCCCAAATGCGCAAGATCATCGCCCAGCGCATGATCGAATCGCGGCGCGCCAGCGCTCACGTCCACTGCATGTTCGAAGTGGATATGACGCGCATCGTCAATTTGCGCAATAAGCTCAAGAACGGCTTCGAGCAGCGCTACGGCGGGCGCCTCACCTTCATGCCGTTCTTTGTGCGCGCGGCCATCATCGCCCTCCAGCAATATCCCATCGTCAACAGCTCGCTCGAAGCCGACAGTATCCGCTACCACAAGCACGTCAACGCTGGCATCGCCGTCGCACTCGATTGGGGACTCATCGTCCCCGTTCTCAAGAACGCCGACGAGCTCAACTTCCTCGGACTGCAGCGCGGCATCACCGACCTCGGCGAGCGCGCCCGCACCAAGAAGCTCCTGCCCGCCGACGTCGAAGGTTCGACCTTCACCATCACCAACCCCGGCCAGTTTGGCGCCGTCTTCGGCTTGCCCATCATCAACCAGCCGAACGCAGCCATCATGGGCGTAGGCGGCATCACCAAACAGCCCCTGGTGATCACCGACAAAGACGGCGCAGATTCCATCGCCATCCGTTCGGTCGTTCACCTCACCCTCGGCTACGACCATCGCATCGTCGACGGCGCCATAGCCGACCAGTTCATGGCCGTGGTAAAGAAGACTCTCGAAAACTGGAGTGAAGAAGTCGGCTAGCAGCCCGTGGTGAAAGTCTGATTCGTATCAGGGCACGCCTTCAGGCGTGCCGCAAGTGCCGTGTTATGAATGCGCCTTTAGGCGCTGGTTCTTGGCGCCAGAGTTTCACCACAGGCTGCTAGCCTTAGAAATCGGGCCATCGGGTCATCTAAGTTCAAATCCCCAAGCTTTTGACCCTCAATCACCCGATGACCCGATCACCCGATGACCCGATCTCTCTTAAACCAGCGGCGTTTCCCCCAGCAGCGCCGGCCCGTCTTCCGACCGTTCGATGAAATATCGAATCACATCATCGCGCAGCCCGGGTTTGTTTCCGGTCCAGCGCCACAATCCCTGGTAATCTCGCGCCATGTCGGTTGCGGGATTGAAGTCCCACTTCTGCAGCAGCGCCCACCGCTCGCCATAAGCGCGCAGCACTTTGCTGCCATGAAACGCGTGCGTGGCGAAGTTGTCGATGCACCCCATCGGCGAGCGCCCTTCGATGCGGTTCAGTTTCGAGGCCCGCTCCTGCCAATTCAGCACCGTTTCCACATAGGGCTGCGTGCAGCGCTTCATTTCGGAGGCCACGTTGGTCGCCTGCACCAGCCCGAAGGCCATATGCCAGTCGGCGCTCCCCAGGACGCAGGTGTCCAACATCCCGCCCACCGTTTCGAAAGCATCCCGGCGCCACGCCCACGCGCCTCCGGTCGCTCCCGGCGCATGACCGAAGGGAAAAGCTTTGGAAGGCGAGAGCTTGGCGTAGTAAGTATCGGCTCCCCCGCGCCCCGCTCGCCGCGAATGCGAGCTCAAAAATTCACTTTGATGCAGATAATTCCATGCAAAGCTCGCGCTCATGCGGTAAGGGCGATGGCCCAGATAACTGGTTTCTGTTTCGCCTGTTAGATCGGTGTAAGTGCTGAACAGTTGTACAAAGCTGTGGTGCTGAAGCATGTGAATGGCCTCCAGCGCCCAGTCATGTCGCGTAAAGTGGAAGTCGCCGTCCACGTATCCGCCATACTGCCAGTCTGCCGGGAAGCGTCGCACACCCTCATTGATGGCGCATTCCTTGATCCAAAGGCTCGAGTCGGTGCGCAGTTGCAGATCCAGCGGATTGTCGCGGCTGGTGACTTCGTGCGGCCGGTCTCCGAAGGCAACCTCGACCACATGCAGCGCGACGTTCGGACTGCTCTCCATGTGGAACCGAAAATCATGGAAAGCTTCTCGTCTGCGCTGCCACCGGTATGGATTTGAATACACCGAAACGATGTGTAACTTCTGGGCTTCGGAGTACTCCACAAACTCGCGATGAACATTCGGGTGCTTGAAAATCACTGCCCATCTCCTCTCGATCCTTGTGCTGCTGCTGTCGCGTCTCGCATGTTCGTGGCATAAGTCCACTGTCATCCGAGATGAAAATCTGATTCGTATCAGCGCGTGCCTTCAGGCGTGCCGCAACTGCCGTGTTATGAATGCGCCTTTAGCGGTCCGTGGTAAAAGTCTGATTCGTATCAGGGCACGCCTTCAGGCGTGCCGCAAGTGCCGTGTTATGAATGCGCCTATAGCAGTCCGTGGTAAAAGTCTGATTCGTATCAGGGCACGCCTTCAGGCGTGCCGCAAGTGCCATGTTATGAATGCGCTTTTAGGCGCTGGTTCTTAACGCTGGAGTTTCACCACAGCCCGCGAGTGCGTCAAACCATTTTCTGCGCCGCGCCGTGAGCTGTCCCTACTTCAATCCGAAGAAGTTGCGCCACGCTGCGATCACGCCGACCGCCAATGTAATCGCGAATGTGATCCCTGCGATTACGATCCGGTCATAAACCGTCCGGCGAAGATCGTTTTTCTCCAATGCGCCCAGCCGATCTTCGGCCAACTGCATCCGCCCCGGGTGTCCGTTTCCTATGATCATGTCCATCTTCGTTTCAAGTCTGGCCAGCTTTTCCAAAACCTTCTGCTGGAAGTCGCTGACGCCCATGCGAACCACTATCGGCGCCTGCGCCCGCCCCCCGGAACCGATTTCATCACTGGTATTTTTCATGACGTTGGATAGTCCACATGCAGCGCCGTCGAATACCGCGAATACTTCGGCGGCGTGCTGTTGTCATAACTCCTCAAGAAATAGGTTTGTGCCCGCGCATACCGCGTAAGCGAAAAGCTGCTGCTCGTGTAACGCCCTATCAAGTTGCCGTTGTAACCGACTCCCCACCCCTCGTCTGCGTACCGCACTTCGCTGATCGTCGTAAGCGCTGGCCCTTGTGCCTGCAACGTGCCTGGCGACGCCAATGTCAACGCCGTAAGCAACCCCAGCACCAGGGAAATCGCCACCGACCCTGCCATCGGCAAACACTTGTTATTCACCGCGAACCATCTGCGCATGTCTTTTTCTCTCCTCGTAAGCGCACCCCACCCTGCCTCGGGCCAATAAGAAAGCCGCTCAACCGAGCGGCGCTCCCTAACACTTTCGGAAAAACTCCGGTTTCGCATCAGAAACTCGAGCTTCGTATCAGGGCATCGCTTTAGCGATGCCGTAAGTCTTTCGCAATCAGACGCCCCTTTAGGGGCTGGGGCGCGAAGTTAGACTTTTTCCGCAGCCCCAAGCTTTCCCCTGCGTTTTCCTCCGCGTTCTCCGCGTTAAAGCTCTTGACCTTTGCCGCCCGCTGTTAGCCTGAGCTGGCAACGCGCGACAACAGAAATTGCCGCACGCTCTCCACATACACGTCCGCGAAGTCCACCACCGGCCTTCGCGTCTCGATCAGCACCATGGCCTCGTCCATTTCCCACTCCAGCGCGCATAACACCGCCAGCGTCATCATCGGAGCCCGGTGCACCCCGGCCGCGCAATGCACGTAAACCCGCGCCTCCGGCTCCTCCAGCGCTTCCAAAGCAAAATCAACCCCGCGTTTCAGCAGTTCCGGCGGCTTCGGCAAAAAATCGTCGTCCGTCGGATTCCACAGCACCCGGATCCCGTGCGCCTTCGCCAGCGGCCGGTCGTCGAACTCGATCTGCATGTTGACCACGTGCGTCACACCCGCTTGCGCCAGTTCTTCCATATTTCGTGCGTTCCAGATCCCACCGCCCAGCGCAACTCGTTCCGTGACCCAGGTCATGTCCATGCCGCGTTCCGTTAGCCTTCCCGACGCCATCCTCAAATCTGCGTTTTACAATGACTCTGATTCTACGTCACCTATCGTCCCCGTCATGGCTGAACTCTTCCAACCACCCCGCGTCCAGAAGAGCGAAGAGCGAAAAGCGAAAAGCGAAGAGCGAAAAGCGAAAAGCGAAGAGCGCCCTTGCCATCCGCCCGCTCCAAACAGAAAAAGGGCGCGATTTGCGTCGCGCCCTTCAGAGTTTTTCCTTTTTCTTGACTCTTATATTTAGAATATCAGATTAGAGGGGGGTGTACCGCCAACTTTTCGAGATTTATTTTTCCCTTCCTTTGAGTGACTTACGTCGATTTTGTAATTTTTACCCTCTTGACAACTTTCCATCAATCCCCCCCCAGCAGAATTCGTGAGAGCTGGTCGAGTGCTTCCTGCAGGGATCTCTCGATCGTTCTCTGGGTACAACCGAGCAGTCGCGCGACCTCCGGAATGGTGTATTCCTCCAGAATATTCATGGCCAGCAGTTTTTTTTCCATCACACTCAGCTTCGCGATCGCCTTCTCCATGTCGGTCACAAAGATCACCACGTCCTCAAAGTTCCTCATCGTGTACGATGTGACCCGCGTGCGGAAGAACTCCTGTCCCAGCAACGACGGCAGCCTTCCCACTTCGACCGAGGCCCGCGCATACCGCCGCAGCAGCGCCACCGCACGCCTGCGGTAGGGCCACAGGTCCATCTCCGTTTCGCCAAACAGCACCGATGGTGGCAGTTCCGCCTGCCCCATCAGACTCCATGCTTGTACCCTCGTCGTTTGTGCGCTTGTCATGCCCGCACCTCCATCGCGGCCACGCCCTGTAGACATTCAATCCGGGCCTGGCGCTGCAGGTCTTCTCGTTGAAGGTGCTTTCCTTGTGCGCGCGTTTTGCGCCGGGGGCGCGCTTTGCGGGGCGGCGCCTCCCCAGGGTTTGGCATTGCTGCCAAAGCCACACGGCAACCGGCGCAATACACTCCGTCTGCTCCCTGCGGACGCAGCCACAATCCGCCGCACCGCTCGCAATACTTCAGTTCGACTTGGATTTCCTGGCCTTCCATCCTGCCCATGAAGTTCATGATTGCCTCTCCGTATGAAATGAATAAACCTCAAACCAAAAAAAAGCCCTGGCGCCGATTTCTCGGCCCAGGGCTCGTTTCTCTTACGATGACCTGTGGTGTTATTTAGTTTGGAACGAAGCGGTTACTGCAGCCTGGCGGTTATCCCCGTCTCCGGTTGTCGGAAGTAACCCTCCTCGTACCCAGACTTGAGCACCTGCCCGTTCTGCACGATGACGCTCAAACGCCCGTTGAAGCGAATGGTCTGCAACAACCGCTGCATAGCTGCCGAGAGCACTTCCGCCCCTCGTACCTTCCGGCGGAACTCTCCGAAACTTTTTTCTTCGTTCTCGTGGAATTCCACTTCTATCATGCCTGACAACCTTTCTCGCGGTATAAGTGCATTATGAGACATATAATCACGTTAGCCTATCGCTCAACAACGACTAAGTCAATAACTTTATTCCATTATGGACGTTACTTACGTGCGGTGATCATGAGCATGCACGTCAAGGAGATCCTGAAGTTCAAGAGGAGCTTCCTGAAGCGCTTGAAGGAAGAGGTGGACGGCGACCACGGCGACTGGGAACGCTTTGTAACTCGCCGACCCTTCCACAAGAGCGAAAGTAACATATACGCTGTGCGTAAAGATGAGCCTTGCACGATCAAGCATGTCGAAACTGCGGACAGCCACTTGATCCTGCGTCCGCACAACCCGGCCTGCCCGATTTCAAGTAAAAACCCGGGAAGACGGCCAGAAGCCCGGCGACTACATTGTGGGTCGTGCGTGCTACGTGGGGGCCGAAAACGTAGGCGTGATAACTAGAGGGTATACTAACGTGGGTGTACTAAAGTAGAGTGCGTGTTGGCTGAGAAGTCTGGGAGAGACCACTACCTTGAGATAGCAGTAGGTGTCGTAGTGGCGATTGAAGAAGGTTAGCTGCTGGGCCCCGCGGGTGGGATCATCGGATCGGATCTTGGCTGACCAGCAGTTTGTCCACCGTCGGAAAGCCCCCTGCGGTATGCTGGAGCGGTTCGGCTGTTCTGCTCCAATAACGGATCAAAACATTCATCGAGGATGCGGAATGAAGGCTTCGTCAAAGATCGCGGTGTTTGATACCACTCTAAGAGATGGCGAACAGGCAGCGGGAACCCGCCTGGGGAGTCGTGACAAGATAACGCTCGCGCGCCAGCTCGCCCGGCTGAAGGTGGATATTATCGAGGCCGGCTTCCCGGCGTCGTCTCCCGAAGACTTTGATGCCGTCCGGAAGATCGCGCAGGAGATCGAAGGGCCTACCATCTGCGCGCTGTCCCGCGCGGTTGCCGCTGACATCGAGTCCTGCGGCAAAGCGCTCGCCAAGGCCGCGCGCCCCCGCATTCACACCGGCATCGGCGTTTCCGACATTCACATCATGGGCAAGTTCCGCGACGAGCGCTATGGCAAGACCCTCGAAGGCAAGAGGGCAAAGCTGGTGGCCCTGGCCGTGGATGCCGTAAAGCGTGCGCGCAACTGCGTTGGCGACGTTCAGTTCTACGCCGAAGATGCCGGCCGCGCCGCGCCCTTGTACCTCTATGAGATGTTGGCGGCCGTCATCGATGCGGGCGCAACCGTCGTCAACATTCCCGACACCACGGGCTACACCGTTCCCGAGCAGTACGGTGAACTGATTCGCGGCATTCGCGACAACGTTCCGAACATTGCGCGCGCAACCATCAGCGTCCACTGCCACGACGACCTTGGTCTCGCGGTGGCCAACTCCCTGGCAGGCATTCGCAACGGTGCGCGCCAGGTGGAGGGGACGATCAACGGAATCGGCGAAAGAGCCGGTAACGCCGCGCTGGAAGAAATCGTCATGGGCATCCGCACCCGTGCCGACTACTACGGACTGAGCACCGGAGTCGAGCCGCACGAGTTCTTCCGCACCAGCCGCATGGTCGCCGACATGCTCGGAATGCCGGTCCCAGCCAATAAAGCCGTCGTCGGCTCGAATGCGTTTGCGCATAGTTCCGGCATCCACGTCGACGGATTCCTGAAAGACCGGCGGACCTACGAAATCATGCGTCCCGCAGACGTTGGTTTTACCGGGAGCCGGGTTGTCCTGACGGCGCGCACCGGCCGCGCTGGGCTTCGCTCACGGCTGGAGAAACTCGGCTACGAACTCTCCAAGCAGGAGCTTGACACCATGTACCAACGCTTCCTTGCCGTGGCCGATAAGAAACAGGAAGTGCTTGATGAAGACCTGGCCGCTCTGATTCACGATGAATTGCCTCCGGTCGAGCAGAACCTGAAGCTGGAGTACCTGCACAGTTACAGCGGTACGACGGCGATTCCGACCGCGACTGTGCGTCTGCTCGTGAACGGGAAGACAAAGGAAGGAGCGTCGATTGGCGACGGACCGGTCGATGCCGTCTACAAGGCGATTGCAAAACTTACCGCCACCCATGCGAAACTCTTGCGCTATGACATTCGCGCCGTAACCGAAGGCACTGAAGCCATGGGAGAGGTCACTGTACACCTGGAGATCGGCAACCGCCGCGTCATGGGTCGCGGCGCGTCCACCGACATCATTGAGGCCAGCGCAAAAGCCTACGTGGACGGTCTGAACCGTCTGGTCTGATTCGAGAGCATGGATCAGAGCGCAGCGCGGAAGCCCGAGGACGAATGAACCGAGGCGGCGGACCAGAACGGCAGATTTCGCGCCAGGTCGGTTCAGGTTCCCGCTCGACGACGCCTCAATCCCGTCCCTATTTCGCTATCCTCAGAAGCGTCTATTTGTCGCTCCCTGCCTTTGGTGCAAATTCGATCCGATCCACCGGAACGAAGGTACCCGGAGTCAGACCGATTATCGTGCTACCCCCTGATAGGTCACGGGTCTGATCTTTGTCCTTGAGCGTTTTAGGTTGACCGGACGCAACGTATTTCCAGACTTTTCCGGTCTGCGTATCCAGCAGAAAAACCGTGTGCTGAACTGTTTCTCCGCTCAGCGAATCCACCTGAGCCGGAACCAACTGATAGCGCGATGACGCCGCCGCTTCAGCTTTTGGCGAAGACTTTTGTCCAACGGCAACCAGTATCAAGCAGAGCACGCACAGAGCCAACAACCACAGTTTTACCTTCATTACAGGATTCCTCCCAGAATCGGGGACAGCCTATCACTCTGCTCCAGGACTTGCACCCGGCAGAAGCAGTCGCCGCCGAGCAATGCTGATTTTGGGCGGCGCAGCGCCCTAAGTGCCGGGTTTTGTGACTTTGTTTTTGCAGGGGCGCGCTTCAGCCGTGCTCAATGAGGGGCAATTGATTCCTAACCATGTCGGCTCCACGCCCGATTAGACTTTGGTGGTGCCAACCAACCAAGGCCCGGAAGAGGAGCAGAACAATGATCTGCATGGATTGGAAGTGAAAAGGAAAACGGCCGGGAAAAACTCCCAGCCGTTTCTCGGTGCCCCAACGAAGCTATTTCAGACCTGCCTTATCGCCTCTCAAGCTGGAAGACTAGAAGTCGTAATCTTCTACCGTGCAGGGGCAAGTACCGTAGCCGCTGCCAATCGTTAGCCCATAAGAACACAGGGTCCCCAGGTTACTATCTTCAAGCGGCGTGAGGTTCGAATCGGCTAACGCGTCTTCGGTAACGAACCACGGCCCCGCTTCCTTGGCGTTTACAGCGTTCCCTGGACCGGGAGCCGGAAACGTGGTTGTCGTTGCCTGGATGTGCGTCATCCATCCCCGCAGTCCGGGAAACTGCAGAGGGTAGGTCGGGTCACTGCTCGTAGACGAAATGACCTTGATAACGCCACGCGCTATTTGTCCCCTGCCGGTGAATTCGTTGGCCGTGAGCTCTTTGTTCACAGATTCCGAAAGCAGACCGTCTGCGGTGATTTGGCAGGCGCAGCACGACCTCATCTCCTGGCTGTCATCGAACACGTAGATTGCCGCATACAGGGGTAAGCTTGGATCGAAGACGCAATTAGCCGTGATGCCGGTGCCGTCGATGCATCCTGTATAGTCACCATCGTTGACGATACGCAGGGTTTGATCCGGAGCAGCCGTGGTATTCGCATTGGAGTAGTAGGTGACGAAATAGACGCTATTGTCGCCTTGATTGCCAACGGTAGCGAGAGCATTTCCCCCTAACATCAGGGTAATTGCCAGTACCGCAAGCAGCAAATATCCGAGTCTCTTCATTTGGTTGGCCTCCTGGGTTGTTCTGTGGCACCTGGGCCGGGGAGAGGTCAGCTTTACGGCGCTCTCATACTTTAACCTTTGGAAAGCTCCTTACAAGTACCCACGTGGCTTAGCCAAAAACACTAAGTCTGGAAACTACTGCTTATGGCGTAGTTCCCAAGCTGGCACCTACGGCAGAGAACCGCCCAGACCTGAGTCCAGTTTTCTCGCCTTGCCGCCGTCATGTGGAAATCGTCCTCCTAACCCTATGATTCCAATAGACCAAGCAAAAAAGGGGCCTTTTCTAACTGGTTATAGATTCTAGAGAAAATAGGCAGACTGCCGGAAGTCCCGGCAACTCAGGGGTCAAGTGCCTTAAGCCGCTGAGGGCAGATTTGCGGCGCGGACTGGTTTTCCGAAGCCCGCCAAATTTCATCGCGAGTCAGCGACATTTCGGCAAGGCTTGCAAAATTCGCGGCGCGGTGAGAGAACTCTGGCTATGAACTTCGAAGCTTTGCGCCCTGATGTCTTGCGCTCTCCGGTGCAGTTCTTGCAGCAGTTCGGGATCTGCGCCGATCAAGACTGGCTGCGTGAATACGCGGCGTGGTTCGAAGGCGAAGGGCAGGGGATCTCAGACGCAGTGGACCGCGCCGGCACACCGTGGTTACGCATGTTCGATCAGTGGGGCACGCGGGTGGATGAAATCCTTTACCCACCCGAATACTGGCGCATGTTGAAACATGGATACCGGGCAGGCGTGCTCTGGCGAGTCTTTGAGCAGAATTCCCTGATACCCGCTTACCTTCTTCTCTACGCTACTGGTTTCTATGACCCGGGCCTGGCGTGTCCGTACACGGTCTCTCTGTCCACGGTTGTCCCGCTCTCAAAATATGGAGACGCAGAACTGAAGGCACGGTTCTTGCCCCGCATGTTGCAGCGCAATGACAATGACAGAGACGAGGACAGCGTCTGGCAGGGCGCCACCTGGATGACGGAGATCAAAGGCGGCTCCGACCTGGGAGCGGCGGTGGAGACCGTAGCGCAACGGGACGGGAGTAAGTGGCGGCTGACCGGCGACAAATACTTCGCCAGTAATGCCGGAGCCGAATTGGCCGTGGTTGCGGCTCGGCAGGAGGGCGAGCCGCAGAACGTGCGCGGGCTAAGTCTGTATCTGGTACCGCGTCGGGCTGAAGACGGGCAGCTGAATTATCGGATACGCCGCCTCAAGGACAAGATCGCCACTCGCTCGGTACCAACCGGTGAGATCGAATTTCATCACAGCGAGGCTTGGCTCCTGGGGCAAGCGGAGCATGGCATCTATTTGATTCTCGAAGTGCTGAACCTCTCGCGCGTGGCCAACAGCGTGGGCAGCGTAGCGCTCGCACAAAGAGCTATCTCCGATGCCTATTCTTTCGCGGAACAGCGTACCGCCTTCGGGAACCCGATCATCGAACATCCTTTGCTTCGTCGGCAGTTCGAGGATCGTCTGCGGGGGCTCCGCGCGGCTTCCAGGTTGGCTTGGGAAGCTGTGAGTCTGCTCGACCAGGTGTGGCAGGAGAAGCCGCCGTACTCCGAGCGCTATCATCTGTTCCGCTTGGTTGCTCACCTGGCGAAGTACTGGACCGCAGAGTTCGCTCTGCAGACGGCCAAATGGGCGATGGAAGTGCACGGCGGCGTGGGAACACTGCAGGAATATCGCGTGGAGCGTTGGCTACGCGAAGCCATGATCCTTGCCATATGGGAAGGGACATCGCATCGTCAGATGCTGGATGGACTGGAGGTCATGCAGCGCAAAGGTGCGCACAAGTTGCTGTTCCAGCATCTTGCGGGGAAAGCAACGGAGCCGCAGCTGCGCGAAATGGAAGCGCGGGTGGAACGACAACTCGGTTTGCCCGAGGTTGAAAGGGAAGGGACCTTGGAGAGGCTTTTTGGCGATCTGGCTTCGCTTACCGCAGATGCCCTATTAAGGGAGCCGGGCCGATAAGGAATAATTTCGGCTCACTCACACCCACCAGCGCTCTTTTGCAGCGACAAGGTTGATGGGATGGTCGCTTTTCCGCAAAGGATTCCAGCTGACAAACGCCCCGGCAGCATCAATCGGCAAACTCGCGTATGGTCGGCGACTCGGAAAATACCCCCAGCATAAATATCCGGAGGCGCCTTGTTCTTTATGACTTCTTTACGAACTGCTTACCTCACTTTTATGGGGAAACCTGTCTAATTTCGACGATGGCACACAAGTGAGATGCTTGTTCCGGGGTGGACGCCGGACCTTGCAAGGATGAGAATCGGTTGAACCTGGCCGTGCTGGTCAAGTTTTGATCGTGACGAAAAGTTAGTTTGCGCTTGTTCAGTCGGGCAAAGCTGATTCGCACTTGGAGGAGGATGTATGCAAGACCTGATCTTTGTCGTGGTCACGATAGCGTTCTTTCTGCTATCGCTCGGTTATGTGCAATTCTGCGATCGAATTCGCTGAGGACAAATCGCCTGAGGTAAATCAATTATGAATGCTGAATCGATCATCATGCTGATTGTAAGCGCAGGTTTGATGGTTTACCTGCTCTATGCGTTGCTGAGACCGGAGAAATTCTGAAATGACAACCAATGGCTGGATACAGATCTTCGTATTTCTGGCGGTGCTCCTGGCGATCACCAAGCCTCTGGGCGCGTACATGGCGAAGGTTTTCAGCCGTGAGCGCACTTTTCTCGACCCCGTGGTTCGGCCGATCGAGCGCTTGCTTTATCGCGTGACCGGCGTCGATGAAG
>Ga0224558_1001376_pt1 | contig 25585 bp, 22 predicted proteins | sample 714S32024metaG_FD_180682 | JGI IMG/M metagenome (GOLD analysis project Ga0224558, IMG submission 180682) | Peat soil microbial communities from Stordalen Mire, Sweden - 717 S3 20-24 | ecosystem: Environmental > Terrestrial > Soil > Wetlands > Peat | place: Sweden: Norrbotten County, Stordalen... | reverse complement strand
GGCACTGTCGTCGAGATCGCGTTCGATTTTCTGCTTCAGCGACTCGATCATGCGCGGGACAGCCACCAGCACCGAGACGCGTTCGCGGCGGATCGTCGCCATGACTTCGGTTGGGTTGAATGTGTTTTCGAACACGACGGTCGCGCCCAGCAGCGGGGGAAGAAAAATTCCCAGGAATTGGCCGAAGACATGGCTGAGCGGCAGCAGGTTCAGGAAGCGAAGCGGATGCACGAGCCGCTCGTACTTCAGGTACTTCTTGATCTCGGTTTCAATCGGGGCCAGGTTGCCGACCACGTTGGCGTGGGTGAGCACGACTCCCTTGGGCTCGGCGGTGGTGCCGGAAGTGAAAACAATTTCGAGAGGATCGGAAGGCTGAATCTGAGCAGGACGAAAGCGTTCGGCCGGATGCTCTGCGACTGCGGCCGCCAGATCGGCGGGATCGATGGTTGCGACACTCTCGACCTTTTCGAAGAGGAGAGCCCGTTCGCGCGGACACAACACCAGTCTGGTTCGCACCTGGGCGCTGATTCGCTGCGCAAAATCGGGGCTGGCGGCATCGTCGACGGGAACGGCAATGACGCCGCAAAGCGCGCATCCCAGAAACGCAGCTACCCACTCGGCACAGTTCGGGCTCCACAGCAGGACCGCATCGCCCTTGACGATGTGGCGCGCCTCGAGCTCGCGGGCAAACTGATACGCCACGCCGGCGACGCGCTGGTAGCTCCAACGCTCGCGCCGGTATCCTCGCGGAAACACGTAGGCGCAGGCGTTGTCGCCATCGCCGCCCCAGCGTTCGAAATCGTCCAGCGAATCCAAAAGACTTGCCCGCACACCCTGTTTAGTAGCACAATTCCCAGAACTTTACAGGACTAACCGAGCTCGGTGGGATAGTTTGGGGCTGGATGACAACATTTTTTCTAGTTCGCGGCGCCATAGTTCGGGCCACAGCTCGTGCTGTTTTCGCGCTGGGGACGTGCGGGCTGATCGCGTGCTCGCAGCCCGCTTCCACGAACGGAGCGATTTCGGTGGCATCTTCCGCTGCTGGTTCCGCCAGCCTTCGGGTGGAGACCCATCAGACGAATGGTCCGGTGCGCGACCTCGGCAAGGACGAGGCTGCCGGCGGACACATTTTGCGCAAGCATGTGGGGCAGAGCGACGAGCAACTGCGCGAGCGTCTGGAGCGGGAAGGCCGCATTACCGGCGCGTCCACTTACACTGACCGCTCGATTGCGGAGCATGTCGTAGGCGCAGCGATTGCACAATCGCAAGGCCAAATCCAGCACTGGCTGTACAAGTCGGGTGGACATCCTAACCTGGTGCTCGACTACGACAGCGAGGCTGCGATTGGCCGCAGCATCAATCGAGGCGAGAGCCAGTCGCATCCGTGCTCGCACGCGCTCGTCGTACTGAAATACGCCGGGCCCAACGACTACTATGTTTTGACTTCTTATCCGGAGTGCCGCTGATGACCCCGAAACCGGAAATCGCCGCCGCCAACTTTCCCGCGCTGCATTCCTTCCTGCGGGGCTACTTCCATGAGGATGTTGCCGACGAGTACGGAACTCCTCCGGAAGCGGCCGATCAGTTTTGCGAAGACGCCGAAACCGACGAGCGCATTCCAGTTGCGCGGGAGTGGCAGCAACTCCTGGAACTGACGCAGTCGAAGCCCGCCGCTTTGAATGCGGCGTTGAAGAAACTGGGCAGCGCGATTAAGCTGAATGACGAGGAGATTCCAAAGGTTTCGGCGATCTTCGCCCGTTGCCTGGCCGTGAAATCGCACCGCCGCGTGGCCAGCGAGTGAGGGGTAGCGGCGATAGTTGGAAAATGCTACCGGGGCCCGGGGCTGGCCGGTTCGTTTCGCGGAAACTCCCTCGGGGCGCTCGAATCGCCGATGCACCCGCTCAATCAGATTTTGTCGCGGCAGGCCTTACGCAATCGGCGCCCGGTCCTGTAGCATTAACCCTCGCCAGGGAATGCGTAAGTAAACATTCGTTTGTGACGCAGGCTACTGCCTGGCAGTGGCAGCGGTTGATATATTAATGCCCGCGAGCTTTGTTGCGCATTATGTTCTTTGGCTTGCCATCGTTCTCAGGAGGGTTTGAATGCCGCAAGATACCTTGACAATCACCGACAACCGCACCGGGCATAGCTACACGCTTCCCGTAGAAAACGGAACCATCCGCGCGATGGATCTGCGCAAGATCAAGACCGGCCCCGAAGATTTCGGCTTGATGACGTATGACCCCGCCTTTATGAATACCGCTTCCTGCCGTAGCGCGATCACCTTCATTGACGGCGACCGGGGAATCCTGCGCTACCGCGGTTATCCTATCGACGTTCTCGCCGAACACTGTACGTATCTCGAAGTCGCCTACCTGCTCCTGAACGGCGAACTGCCCAAGGCCAGTGAATTGAAAAGTTGGGTGACTGACATCACGCACCACACCATGCTCCATGAATCCACCAAGAAGTTCATGGAAGGCTTCCGCGATAATGCGCATCCCATGGCGATGCTGGTGAGCACGGTGGCGGCGCTGTCGACGGTGTACCCGGAATCGAAGAACATTCACGACCCCGCGAACCGGCTGCTGCAGATCAAGCGCCTGATCGGCAAAATGCCCTCGATCGCGGCCATGTCGTATCGCCACAGTGTCGGATTCCCGTACGTCTATCCCGACAATGACCTCACCTATCCCGAAAACTTCATGAACATGCTCTGGAAGATGGTCGAGCCGAAGTATGTCGCCAATCCGGTAATTGCACGGGCGCTCGACATCCTATTTATTCTGCATGCCGACCACGAGCAGAACTGCAGCACGAACGCCATGCGCGCCGTGGGCAGTTCCCAGAGCGACCCCTATCTGGCCACGGCAGCGGCGGCGGCCGCTCTTTCCGGACCCCTGCATGGCGGGGCGAACGAAGAAGTGCTGCGCATGCTGGATGAGATCGGTACCAAGAACAACATTTCCGCATACATCAAGAAGATCAAGGAAGGCAAAGGCAAGCTGATGGGCTTCGGGCACCGGGTTTACAAGAACTACGATCCGCGGGCCAAGATCATCAAGTGGGCTGCCGACCAGTTGTTCGAAGTTACCGGACGCAATGCCAAACTTGAGATTGCGCTGGAACTGGAGCGCATCGCGCTGGAAGACGAATATTTCGTGCAGCGCAAGCTCTATCCGAACGTGGACTTCTACTCCGGCATCATGTACCAGGCGATGGGCTTCAAGCCGGAAATGTTTACCGTGCTGTTCGCGATTCCGCGCACCATCGGCTGGCTCTCGCAGTGGCAGGAAATGCTGACCGACCCCGAACAGAAGATCGCGCGCCCTCGCCAGGTGTGGATTGGGCACGACACGCGGAAATTCGTGGCGATCGAGAACCGGGTGAAGGCGCAAGTCGGGGCGCAGAAGTGAGAATTACGTAACCGGAGTAGCGCCGGCATCTTGCCGGCTGCCCCGAGGGCGCGCCGCCCTGGGCGCGGCGGGCGAGGACGCCCGCCGGACAGCCGCCGGGACGGCGGCGCTACTCTCAGTGATGAAACGGTACAAATCACGGGGTCACGGTACTAGCCGCCGGCAATAGCTCCAATGACAATAAAAGGCTCCGCCCCGGACGCGACCGCGTCGGGCAGTGGGGAGTCGGGCGGCTCATGGGATAGATCCTGCTCGCAGGCGAAGAAGCGCAGGAACGGACGGCGCTGTTGCGTGACGTGGTCGCGGATGGTTCCGCGCAGCATGGGATAGCGGGCCTCGAGCGCGTCGAGGATCGAGCGCTGGGTGGCTGGACCCTGGACCTCGAGTTGTACCTCGCCGCGAACTTGCGCCAGGGTTCGCAGATGGGGCGGGAGAATGACTCGGATCATGTCAGCGTTTGCACCTCGACAGACAGCACCGCCGGAAGATCGCGGACGATGGGGGCCCAGCTGTCTCCGGCATCGGCGGAGGCGTACACCTGACCGCCGCTGGTGCCGAAATACACTCCGCATTTATCGAGCGCGTCGACGGCCATCGCGTCGCGCAACACGTTGACGTAGCAGTTGCTTTGCGGAAGGCCCTTGGTTAATGGCTCCCACTCGTTTCCTCCGGTGCGGCTGCGGAAGACGCGCAACTTGCCCTCGGGAACAAAGTGCTCCGAGTCGCTCTTGATGGGGACCACGTAGATGGTCTCCGGCTCGTGGGCGTGCACGTCGATCACGAACCCGAAGTCGGTCGGTAAATTGCCGCTGATTTCCCGCCAGGAATCGCCCGCGTTGTCGCTGCGCATGACGTCCCAGTGCTTCTGCATGAAAAGCACTCCCGGACGCTGCGGGTGCATCGCGACATGGTGAACGCAGTGGCCGATCTCGGCGTTCGGGTCTGGGATGTACTGCGAACGCAGCCCGCGGTTGATCGGTTTCCACGTCTTGCCGCCGTCGTCGGTGCGAAACGCGCCAGCCGCCGAGATCGCGATGAAGATTCGGCCGGGGTTGCTGGGATCGAGAATGATGGTGTGCAGACACATCCCACCGGCGCCGGGCTGCCATTCAGGGCCGGTGCCGTGGCCGCGCAGTCCGGCGAGTTCCTGCCAGTTCTCGCCGCCATCGGTCGAGCGGAACAAGGCGGCGTCCTCGACTCCGGCGTAGACCGCGTCGGGATCGGTGAGCGACGGTTCAAGATGCCACACTCGTTTGAATTCCCACGGACGCTGCGTCCCGTCGTAATGCTGATGCGTGGTGAGCGGCTTGCCGGTTTCCGCCGACGCGTCGTAGACGAACTTGTTGCTTGCGGCCTGCGGTGGACCTGGGGCGGGCGGTTCTCCGGGCGGCGTTCCGGGCTGGTGCCAGGTTTTGCCGCCGTCGTCGGAGCGTTGAATCAGCTGCCCGAACCATCCGCTTGTCTGCGACGCGTAGATGCGATTGGGATCGGCGGGCGATCCTTTCAGGTGATACATCTCCCAGCCCGCGAAGTGGGGGCCGCTAACCTCCCATTTTTCGCGCTTGCCGTCTGACTCAAGAATGAAAGCGCCTTTGCGGGTACCGACCAGAACTCGTACTTTGCTCATACTGCGCTCCTTACTGTCTGTTTCACTTTCTATTTCATTCACCCCGATAAGCTCGCTTCAAGCCTTCAATGTGCTAAATTTTGAGCCTGCGCCGCGGAAGGCGGTTGCACCGCGTCGCAGGCTCGCTCGCTATTTGCTTTCGCGTCCGAATCAGGCTTTAAGCTGCCTTTGCAGGCTGAGGGCGCATCTGTTTCATAAACTCACGCATGGCAGCGACATTGCCGGGAGAGCGGCTTTCGATCCAGGCTTCGTAGCGCTTTGCAGCTTTTTCCAAGTGTGCGAGGAACTGCTTATTCACAAACCGCTCGCGAGCCTGCGGGACGACGGGCTTGACGCGTTCCCAGACCCCGAAAAACTCGCCGCTGGTCTCAAAGAAGAGGTCTTCGTGGAGCAGACCGTAGTTGAGCATGGCGCAAGCTTGGTCCCAATAGCTGAGCACCATCATTGCGAACGCGCCGGTTTCCGTTCCGGGCGCCGCGAGTCGCATCCAGTCCTCTAGATTGTCCACGAAGTAGTTCTTGAAGAACCAATCGCGGGCTTGGCGCAGCCGGGCCTCGCGGCGCATATCATAGATCTGCAGGTGGAGTTGCGCTTGTTCGTGCGTGGGTTTTGCATCCATGGTTGTCTCCTTATTCTTTGCATTGTTTTTTGTGAATCGGGCTTCTTCTTCACCGTCAGCGGCCTCGGCGAGTGGCCATGATTCAGATGTACGGCAGCACGCCACTTGGGCTGCATAGTGATTGAGAATGTCCCCACGGCCGGAGATTATGGGACATATTACTTGTGGAATGCAAGTGAAAAATATTATGATAAGAATATGCCCAAGAAGCGCAATGCCCGGCGCCGGTCGGAGTGTCCGCTGAACGCTTCCGTGGAGATGTTGGGCGATCGCTGGTCGCTGTTGATCATCCGCGACATGATGCTCGGAGGGTTCCGGACGTACAAGCAATTTATGGAGTGCTACGAGGGGATTGCTTCGAACATTTTAGCCGATCGCCTGCGCAAGCTGGTCGCCTATGGGATCATCACTGCGGAACCAGATCCGTCGGACGGACGAAAACGGATCTACCTGTTGACAGAGAAAGGGATTGATCTGGCGCCGGTCCTCACCGAAATGGTCGTCTGGGCAGCCGCCCACGAAGATACAGGCAATCAAGCGCTGGTCCGGCAAATGCGAGAGGACAAGGAGAAATTTCTGGAGGGAGTGCGGGAACACTGGGCACTCCGCCATGCAACCCGAGCTTAGAATGCGCGTTGCCCCAAAGAGCGGCGCGGGGGTGGGCGTTGCTGCTCCCGTGGTGGAGGCGGGAAGCGGATTTTCCGGAACCGGACGTACACTCCCTTTCGGTAACCCCCGGTAATCGTCGGTAACCATCGAACTGAGAGTGGGGGCCTTACAATTACCTTACTCCGCGATCCCGATTGCGCGGTTTGCGGGGTTTCGCATGGGAATCTCCCGGCGAGGTTCGGACCCGTTGGGCAACGCTCGAGGAAAACGCGGGCGTTCGGCGGGAAAAAGGCTGGAGTCCGCTCCCTATGGCGTTTGGTTTTGGCTTTAACAAACAGAAGGTTCTTAGTGCCGCGGAAAAGTTTGTCCAGCAGGGCAAGCTGCAGAACGCCATTGCTGAGTACGACAAGGTCCTGAAGCACGATGCCAAGGATCTCACCGTCAACAACACCATCGGCGATCTCTACGCGCGTCTGGGCGACATCGCCAAAGCCATCGAGTGCTTCAAGACGGTGGGCGATGCCTATGCGGCGCAGGGCTTCACGGTCAAGGGCATCGCCATGTACAAGAAGATCACCAAGCTGCAGCCGAGCGTGGATGGATCTTTGAAACTGGCGGAACTGTACACCCAGCAGGGGCTGTTCAACGACGCCCGCGCCCAATACCTGCAAGTCGCGGAAGACTTCATGAAGGTTGGCGACCTGGAACAAGCGGTGCGGCTTTTCCAGAAGATCCTGGAGATGGACGCGGAAAATGTGCCCATGCGGGTCAAGCTGGCCGAGGTCTATGTCCGGCTGGGGAAAAAGAAAGAGGCGTGGGAGATTTTCAGCGCGGTGGCGGAATCGTTGCGCTCGCGCGGTTCACTCGCCGCCGCCGAAGACATTCTGAAGCGGATGCTGGTGCTCGACCCGGGCAACAGTTACGTTCTGCTGCTGCGGGGCAAGGCCGCCCTGGAGAGCGACGATCCCAAGAACGCCATCGAGTACCTGGAGGAGGCTCCCGACCTCGATTCTCATCCCGAAGGCTTGCGCGACCTGCTGAAGGCGTACCTGCAAATCGGAACCTTGAGCGAGGCTGCCCCGATCGCTGAGAAGCTTTTGACAGTGCACAACGATGCCGAGGGGATTTTTTTGCTGGCGGAGGGTTGCGGCCGCCTCGGTCAATATCGCCAGGCACTCGACGTTTACACCCGGCACGCCGATCGACTGCTGGCGACCGACTCGACCAAGCTGCTGGGCAGCCTGCATGCCATGATCACCCATGTGCGCGACGATTCGGGCGCACTGGACGCGCTGATGCAACTGCTGAACAAAGCCGGCGAGAGCACGCACATCAACGAAGTCACCGAGCTTCTGGCGCACGCCTCCGTCAAGGACGGAAACCTGGCGCGCGCTCGCGATCTGTACCAGATGCTGGCCACAACCGAGCCCCAGAACCTGGTGCACATGCAGGACTACCAGCAGGTGGTGGGGCGCATGACAGGAACCTTGCCCGTCATCGGGATCACCGCCGAAGAAGGGGCGGTTATCGTGGAGGAGCTGGAAGCAACCGCACCGGTCATCGATCAGTCTTATCCCGACCACATCGCAATCGCAGTGCGCTCCGCGGTCACCGATGCGGACCTGTTCCTTTCCTACAATCTGCCGGACAAGGCGATCGTGCCTCTGCTGGGGGTTCTGCCTCAGGCACCGAGCGACGTGCGCCTGAACCAGCGCCTGGCCGCGCTCCATACGCGCTTCCAGCGCTTTACCGAAGCCGCCGTGTGCTGCCGCACACTGGAAAGCGTGTACCACGATGCCGGCTGCCCCGATGAAGCGGTGCGCTATGGAGAATTGGCTGCGCGCTACGAGCAAAGCGCGGACGCCGCTCCATCCACTTCCGCATCATCGGCTGCTGCTCCGTCAGCGAGCGCCCCGCACGCCATAGTTTCATCGGCCGCCGCGCCGCCCTCAGCCCGCGCCGCCGCTGCGGCTTCGCCCGCGCCCTGGCCGATGGCTGCGCCCGCGGCCTCCGATCACGAAACTGCCGCGGCCGCGCATCCGGAATTCGCCATCCAGGAATCGGCGGTGTACGCGCCCTCGGACGGGCAGGAGCCTTCCTCCGAGCTTTCCTCCGAACTTTCCTGCGAACTTTCCTCCGACCTCGCCCCCGACCTCGCCTCCGAGTGGGAGCATTCGCTTTCCGTCGACGAGCAGGCTCCGGCTGCAGCACTGTCGGCCACGGTCGAAGCCGACGCCGATGCTTCCAGCAATCCTGAGATCACCGAGACGGTTGAAGAAGTCCGTTTCTATCTCGAGCACTTCATGACGGATCAGGCACGATCCGGGATCGAGAAGCTCGAAACCCTGACCAGCGATGCCCGCATTCTCGATCCGTTGCGCGCTGCCGTCGAATCCGCCGGCCAGCCGCCGGCCGAGCCCGAGCCGGAAATCACCGAGATCGACGCCGACGAGCCTGCGGGATTCGAACTTGAAACGGAGACTCAGCCCGAGTCCGAGATCGAAGCCTCGCCGAATCTGGCGGCCGGTAGCCACGACGAGATCCACAACGAGGCTGCGGCGGAACCCGCGCCTGAACCGGCATACGCCGAACCCGCTCAGGCAGAAGCCGTGCCTGCGGAGGCCAGTGAATTACAGGCGCTGGTTGCGGATCTGGAAGCTTCGCTCGGCGATTCTTTCCCAGAAGCGCCGGCGCTCGCCGATCAGATTCCCGCAACCCATTCGCCGGTAACCCAGCCGTTGCCGGGCTGGCCGGCGTCGGCGGCAGCCAGAACGCCCGAGCCGGAAACGGAGCCCGTGGCGCACGAGGCTGCGGCACATATTGAAATTCCAACTGGCCCGGCGGACATGCCTTCGATAGCAGCATCGGCGGGAGGCGCCGCAACCGCCGCCGCCCCTGCCCTGAGCTACAGCCCCACTCCCGTGCGCCCCTTGGGAGCCGGAGCCCAGGCCATGCATCCCTCCGATAGCATCGATCTTTCGGAGATGTTCGGCGAATTGAAGCATGAGCTCGAGGAAGAGTATGCGGCCGGCGATGACGATCCGGAAACGCATTACAACCTGGGCGTTGCCTTTCGCGAAATGGGCCTGCTCGACGAAGCCATCGCGGAATTGCAGAAAGTCTGTTCCTGGATCGATCGCGGCCAGGCATTTTCGCAAACCATACAGACCTACACCTGGCTGGCCCAATGCTTCATCGACAAAGGAGTTCCGGAAGCGGCCATCCACTGGTATGAAAAGGCGCTTAACATCCCCGGACTCGATGGTGAAGCGCGCGTTGCCATCAACTATGAGCTGGGATCGGCCTGCGAAACTGCCATGGACAAGCCTGCGGCCCTGCGACATTTCACCGACGTTTACGGTGCGAATATCGATTATCGCGACGTGGCCGAGCGCATTCAGGCTCTGAAGTCGTAGAATGCACCAGGTGGGTTCGAAACTTGCGCTGGGATCCGACTTGATCCCGTGCCCGCCCCAGGGCCTTATCCACAACGACGCGTGCAATGATTTCCGATCCCAAGCTACCTTTTGCCAGCGAACCCACCAGTGTCGGGGAACTCAAATCCCCGGCCGAAACATCAGTTCCAATGGCTCCCCTTAACGTTTCCAGGCCCTCGCCTTCGGTCGCGCGTCTGTGGCTCCGCCGCGTCGGAGTGCTTCTGTTCGTATTCCTGTGCGCGACGCTTGGGGTGATGCTGATGATTCTGCCCTGGCGTCCCGAGTGGTCCGACAACCCTCTGCTCTTCCCGTATCCCACGCTGCGCGCGGTAGTAGCCAGCGGCTTCGTGCGCGGGGTGGCGACCGGCTTGGGCGTGCTCAATGTGTGGATCGGATTTTGGGAGGCGATTCAATATCAGGAAGAGGAATAAACAACAGTCGCTGGTCGATGGTCGTCGGTCGTTCGCGAACAACGGCCTTTGGCTGCAGCCCGATTTAGTCAACGAAAAACGACTGACGACCGACGACTAGCGACCAACGAATGACTCACTTATGACTGATCAAAGGCTCAAGCCGGCTCCGCTCGCGTATCAGAACGAACCATTTCTCAACAGTCCCGACGGCAGAATTCTGCGCCTGCTGTCCGAGTACAGCGAGCCGCTCTCACGCTTCCGCCGCGAGCAGATCCAGGACACGGTCGTCTTCTTCGGCTCCGCCCGCATCCACAGCCACGACAACGCCAGCAGCCGTCTTACCGAAGTCCGGAGCAACGGCGCGCAGGTCTCCGCCGTAGAGCAAGCCAAGGATATGAAGCGCGCCGAGGCCGCGGTTGACATGGCTCGCTACTACGAGGACGCGCGCCGGCTGGCCCGCCTGCTAACGGAATGGTCCACCCAGATCCCGGCCAAACGCCACCGCTTTGTCGTCACCACCGGCGGCGGCCCGGGCATCATGGAAGCGGCGAATCTCGGCGCCCACGAAGCGGGAGGAAAAACCATCGGCCTCAACATCAACCTGCCCTTCGAGCAAAATCCGAACCCTTACATCTCGCGTTCGCTCAACTTCGAGTTCCATTACTTTTTCATGCGCAAGTTCTGGTTCGCGTACCTGGCAAAAGGGTTGGTGATCTTTCCCGGGGGCTTCGGGACGCTCGACGAGCTTTTTGAAATCCTCACGCTGGCCCAGACGGAGAAACTGGCCAAGAAAATTGTCGTCGTCATCTATGGCAGCGCTTACTGGAAGAAGATCCTCAATTTCGAAGCCATGGTCGACGCCGGCATGATCTCAGCGCCAGACCTGGACCTGTTCAAGATGTGCGATTCGCCGGAAGAAAGTTTCGAGTTCCTGAAAAAAGGACTGACCAAGTACCATCTCGCCCCGCAGCAAGCGAAGCGCAGCGGCGAAGCGGCCGTCCCAGAAATCGCCAAGACGCGACCGTAGCTAATTGACCCCAGCGAACCGGCCCCGTAGAGACGCGGCTTTGCCGCGTCTCGGCAGCCGGAGACGGGGCTCGTCTCTGCAAGGAAATTGAACCCTCGGCAGTCTGACTCCGTATACACTTCTGCGTGCAGGTGTTTCCGGAGACAAACAAAATGCCCTTACGAATAAGTTTGGCGACAGCACTCGGTTGTGTGATTTTCTTCTGTGCAACTTTTCTCGCAACTTCCGCGCTTGCTCAACCACCAGCCGCGAACCAGATGCCATCCGTGATCCAGGTTCCCGCCGCGGCACAGGCCTCGCCGGATTTCGATGCCACGGCGGCCACCAACGCTTACCTCGCGCAGATTCCTCCCGACAAGACGGCCCGTTCCGACGCTTATTTCGAGGGTGGCTACTGGATGATTCTTTGGGACTTTCTCTATGGAGTGGTAATCGCGCTGCTGTTGCTGAATTTGCGCTGGTCCGCCCGCATGCGGGATCTGGCGGAGCGGGTCACGCGCTTCAAGCCGGTGCATACGTTCGTGTACTGGATGCAATACCTCGTTCTCACCACCATCCTCGTTTTCCCGCTTACGGTTTACGAAGATTATTTCCGCGAGCACAAATACGGACTCGCCACGCAAACCTTTGGCCCCTGGATGGGAGATCAGATGAAGGAGCTCGGTGTGATCCTGGTGCTGGGCGGCCTGCTGGCAGTGCTGCTGTTCGGCGTTGTTCGTCGCCTGCCGCGAACCTGGTGGATGTGGGGCGCGGTCGTGACCATCCTGTTCCTCATCTTTACTGTGCTGATCTCGCCTGTCTACATTGTTCCCATATTCAATAAGGTGACGCGCCTCAACGATCCGAAGATTGTCGATCCCATCCTCAGCATGGCGCGAGCCAACGGAATCCCCGCGAAGGATGTGTTCGAGATCGACGCGTCGCGGCAGACGACGCGGATGAGCGCCAACGTGAGCGGCTTCGCCAATACGATGCGCATCACCCTCAATGACAACCTCTTGCGCCGCGCCTCACCGGAAGAAATTCAGGCGGTCATGGGACACGAGATGGGGCACTACGTTATGAATCACATCTACAAGGGCATCATGTTTCTCTCGATCGTGACCGTGCTGGCCTTCGTCTACCTGCGCTGGTCACTCGACTGGGCGCTCCAGGTCTGGGGCGAGAAGTGGCAGATTCGGGGAGTGGGCGACACGGCCGTTCTTCCGCTCGTGGTGCTGCTGGTCGCGATCTTTGGTTTCGTCATTACTCCCTTCATGAACACCTCCACCCGCACTCAGGAATACGAAGCCGACATGTACGGACTGAACACGAGCCGGCAGCCCGATGGCTTTGCCCAGGCGGCGATCCATCTCGGCGAATACCGCAAGATGAACCCCGGCCCCATCGAGGAGTGGATCTTTTTCGATCACCCCAGCGGACGCAATCGCATTTATGCCGCGATGCGCTGGAAGGCTGAGAATTTGAACCTATTTTCGAAGCACGAGGAGGCCCATTGAATCAAGACGAAACGCTGAATCCCGGCACAACGCCGATCCCCGCCGAACCGATCGCACCTGCTCCGCCGCCGGTTTTCGAGAAGATTTTCATCGGGAGGGACGGACTCCGCGCCGGCTGGAGCCTGCTCGTCTTCATCGCTATCCTCGTAGTTGTTCTCTTCGCTGCACAGTGGATCTCCAGCAGGATCCACCCGCATGCTTCAAGGCATGCTCCAAACATCGAGGAGATCGCCTCGAACGTGCCCATCAAGTTGATGCTCCTCAACGAGGCCATCCCCTTCCTCGCGGTCCTGCTTGCTACCTGGATCATGTCGAAGATCGAGCGCCGTCCCAACTCGGTCTATGGCCTTGGCGGCAGCCGTAAGGTTGCGCGCTTTTTCGCCGGACTCATATGGGGAGTCGTCTGTCTTTCCCTGCTCGTCCTGACCCTCTGGAAGACAGGCTTACTCGTCATCGACCGCCGCCTGCTCTTTGGCGGCGATATTTTCCGTTACGGAGCGATCTGGCTGCTCGGCTTCCTTCTGGTCGGTCTGCTTGAGGAGTACCTCACGCGCGGTTACATCCAGTACACGCTCACGCGCGGCCTTGGCGGCCTCTACCGTTGGGCCTTCAAGACATACCCGAGCGTAACGCGCCACGGCGAAGCGGTCGGCTTCTGGAGTTCCGCCGTCATCCTGTCCTTCCTCTTCGGCCTCAGCCACGGCAAGAATCCAGGCGAATCTCCCATCGGACTGCTCTCCGCCGGCCTGGTCGCCATGGTTTTCTGCTTCAGTCTGTGGCGCACCGGGTCTCTCTGGTGGGCCATCGGTTTCCACGCCGCATGGGACTGGGCGCAATCGTTCCTCTACGGAGTCGCGGACAGCGCGATGCTAATTCAGCACCGTTTTCTCGCCACCCATCCCGTCGGCAAGCCCGTCCTTAGCGGCGGAGCCACCGGCCCGGAAGGCAGCATCTATATCCTTGCCGTCCTCGCCCTGGTCGTCCTCATCATTTTCCTGACCCTGAAGCGCGCTCACTATGGTGACACCCTGGAGCACTCCACTTAACTCCGCGCTGGCGAAAACTGGACCCAAGGCGATTTCCGTGCCACCCGCTAACGCCGACGAGAAGTCGGCGACCTCTCGTAGTACGCTGAGATGTGATGGCGGATCACTGTCTGCTGTATTACATCACCGGCCGAAGCCAGTTTCGCGGCGACGAATGCGCCCGCCGCGGCGCGCTGCTCGCCAAAGTCGCCGAAGCCGCGCGCGCCTGTGTCGGCTACATACAACTCCGCGAAAAAGACTTGAGCACGAGAGAACTGGAGATGCTGGCACGGGAAGTGGTCGCGATCGTGCGTGAGAATTCATCGTTGACCCGGCTGCTAATTAACTCCCGCACGGACGTTGCGCTGGCTGCGGGAGCCGATGGCGTTCATCTGCGCGCGGACGATGTCGTGCCTCGGGAGGCGCGACGGGTGCTGGAAGCCGTGGGCCCTCAGCGGCTAAAGCCCGCATTCTTTTCGGCTGCTGGCGGCACGACTGAAGTCGTGCCCTTCCCAAAACCGACGCGAATTGAGAGTGTTTCCGCGACCTGTGGAAGCCGCGCGCTCCCCGAAACCATGGAAGCCTCTGCCCACCGGCCACTGGCCACTGACCACTTTCTCGTGGCCACCTCCTGCCATTCGAACGAGGACGTGATTCGCGCCGAGTCCGAGGGCGCCGATTTTGCCGTCTTTGCTCCAGTCTTCGAAAAAAACAATGCTCCCGGAAAGCAAGCGGCCGGCCTCGCCGCCTTGCATGAAGCATGCCGGGTGAAGATCCCAGTCCTCGCTCTCGGCGGCGTCACGATGGAAAACGCGGCATCGTGCCTGGAAGCTGGAGCGGCCGGCGTCGCGGGCATCCGCCTGTTTCAGGAGAATAAAATCGAAGACGTCGTCCGCGCATTGCGGGCGCTTTGACACCATGGACCCGACGGACCCAACGCAACCGACGCAACTGGTCTCTCCGTCACTCTCTCCGTCCGGAGCCGAAGAGTACGTTCCCGCGCTCGTCCGGATTCCCGCGGGATGGTTCCTTATGGGCTGCGACACCGGACAGGACAACGAAAAGCCGGTGCATCGCGTCTGGATTGACGAATTTCTGCTCGCCGCCCGTCAGGTCACCAACGCTGCGTATGGGCGCTTCCTGCGCGACACGGCGTCGCTGTCGCTATCGCTATCCCTGCCGCCGCCGTTCTGGAGCAATCCCGCGTTCAACCATCCCGAGCAGCCCGTTGTCGGAGTGTCGTGGTACGAGGCAATCCGCTACTGCGAGTGGCTCAGCGCCAGCGCCGGCGGAGCAACGACGGGCGGAGTCATGACCGGCGGAAAGTTCCGCTTGCCTACCGAGGCCGAGTGGGAACGCGCCGCTCGCGGAGGCCGCGAGGACGAACTATTTCCGTGGGGCGATGCGCCTCCGCAGTCGCTGCCCGGCTACGCCGATCGTTGCGCTGATAGTTGGCATTCGGGCCCCGAGCCCGTCGGCCGCGCCGAACCCAACGCATACGGCCTCTACAACATGTGCGACAACGTGCACGAGTGGTGCAGCGATTGGTACGTAGCCGACTACTATGCGGTGTCGCCCGAGTGCAATCCGCGTGGCCCAGAAAGCGGCGAGCGGCGCGCTTCCCGCGGCGGCTCCTGGCGTCACCACATCAAGATGTCGCGTTGCGCGGCCCGCTCCAGCATCCCGCCGGAGTTCAAGTACGCGGACTATGGGTTTCGCGTGGCGTGCGACCCACAATTGCAGGTCAGAGGTCAGATCTCGGATTGCAGAGGTCAAAGCCTCCTGAAGGAGAAGAATTGCTGAAACTTGAAGTTCTTACCTCTATAATCTGACCTTCAACTTCTGCAATAGGACTTACATGACTGACCTCGCATCCCATTACCTCGAAGAAATCAAGCGCCAGTTCCGCGGACACAAGCGCATGGGCGAAGCTGCTATGGCTCAGCTTGAAGACATGGATTTCTTAGTGGCGCTCGATCCCGAATCGAATTCCGTCGCTGCCTTGGTCAAGCACATCGCCGGCAACGCGCGCTCACGCTTCACCGACTTCCTCAGCAGCGATGGCGAGAAGCCGGATCGGTTTCGCGACCAGGAATTTGAAATTTCGGAGAAAACAACGCGCGAAGAAGTGATGCGCTGGTGGGAGCAGGCGTGGACTCATGTGTTTTCCACGCTTGATTCGCTCAAGCCCGAAGATGTGCAACGCACCGTGACCATCCGCCAGGAGCCGCACACGGTCATGCAGGCGCTCAACCGCGCGCTCGCCCACTACGCGCAACACATTGGACAAATCGTCTTCCTCGCCAAACACCTGCGCTCTGCACAATGGCGGACGCTAAGCATTGGGCGGGGCAGGTCCGAAGACTATAAAACTGCGAGCCCGAAGACGCACGCTCGCGGAATGTACAAGACGTAGGTGCGTAAATACGGGGGAACTTAGGAGTGCTGGCGGTTCTCAGGCGTGACAATTGGGGACTGTAGTAAAACTGTAGTAGTTGGGGAGAGGTGGCCGAGTGGTTGATGGCTCCGGTCTTGAAAACCGGCATACCCGAAAGGGTATCGGGGGTTCGAATCCCTCCCTCTCCGCCAGCTTCACAATCTACAGGGGTTACGAAATATTTCGCTACGGTTTGTCCTACCGAGACATAATCGACTCGCTTTCCCAGTATTAGCTGTTGTAGGTAGAACAGGGGAACCGAGAATGGCAAACCGAGTCGCGTGGCTCAGCAAACGAGTAAAGATCGGCGGACAGTGGTTCGTCCGCAAACCCATCGTCAAGCCAACTGGCTTCGTCACAGAGAAAGTCGAACACAACGGGCAGACAGTTCATGCTCCAGGCACCTTCGTCCTGGAGTGGTACGAGGCTGGCAAACGGCAGCGCAAGCCGCTCTCCGACTCCACCAGCGAAGCCCAGGACGCACTCCGCAAGAAACTCCAGACGCTGGAGGCTCGCGCACACGGCCTGACCGTTGTCGAGGACAAAGGTGCGAAGGGCAAAGTTTCGCTGGAAGCGGCAGTCCGCGAGTACCTGGAAGAAGTGAAACTCAACCGAGCGCACAAGACACACCTGGCCTATAAGCGTGCGCTGGGTATGCTGGTTTCCGCCAATCCGGGCTGCGACTTCGTGCAAGACTTGGAGCGCAGGAACCTGATGGTCAATTTCATCCGAGCGATGAAGGAAGCCGGACTGGGCGACCGGACGCAGAACAACCTGTTCGGAGCCATCGTGACTTTCCTCCACGCGCAGAACCATCCGGTCGTGACGCGCAAGGATGCACCGGACTACACCGAGACGGAAATCGAAACCTACTCCACCGAGGAGTTGGGCGAACTGTTCGGAGCCTGCAACGCTGCCGAGCGTCTGGTGTTCCAGTTCTTCCTGGGCACCGGTTGCCGCGAGCGGGAAGTGATGTTCGCCACTTGGAAGGACGTTGACCTGACGGCTGGCACTTTCACGGTGAAGGCGAAACCAGCGATGGGTTTCAAACCGAAGGATTCTGAGGAGCGCACCATCCCGATTCCGTCGAGCCTGGTGCGTGATCTGAAAGCGTGGAAGGTCATGCACCCGAAGTCGCTCCTGATCTTCCCCAACGGGCAGGATCGGCCAAATGGTCACCTACTCCGTGATCTCAAGAACATTGCGCTGCGTGGCGAACTCAATTGCGAGCACTGCAACTCGGAGCACTTCGGGAAGCCAGTCACCTGCAAGGACCACGCGGTTTGTGAGCAGTTCTACCTTCACAAGTTCCGCCACACGTTCGCGTGCATGCACCTGCTGGCTGGCGTGGACGTGCGGACGGTGCAACTGTGGCTCGGGCACTCGGATTTGGAGACGACCAGTTGCTACTTGAAGGCCATCAGCGGGAAGCAGAAGGGCGTGCGCGAGAAGGTGGACGCGACGTTCGCTGGGATCGCGATGAAGCCGATGCGGCAGAGCGAAGTGGCGACGATCCAGTGATAAAGTCCGACTCGGGCGACAAAGGTGCAAATACTCAGAGCCGAGTGCGAACGGCTGAGCAGCTAAGAACTAAGAGCTAGACTTTCGATCTTACAGGCGCAGGAAAAGTCGAGTCAAAGCGATGGGGGGATAGGAGGTAGGAGAAAAAAAGTCCGTCCTCGATAGTAACCAACTAGTAAAGTCGAGGACTTTTCAGGGGTTCGCCCGGGACCCGCGCGCGCTAGCGAGTGGCGAGAGCTAACGCGCGCGAGAGCGTGGCGGGCGGGGCGGACTGGGCTCGCGCTGGAGCAAGAATACCGTAGTTTTGGTGCGGCCCCCTACCTGGGGGCGAGAGCGGGGGCGGCGGGCAGCCAGCGTGCGGGGCGTGCCGTCTTGTTTCTTCTTTCGTTCTCCTGGGTGCATAATGCTTACGTCCCGCGCAACTCGACATGAGACTCCCAATCTCTTATCGAGACTGGACTGATTCGGGCCAGGTTTTGTCCCAATGAAAAGGCAAAGCAAACAGACAGCTCCTTCTCCGAAACAAATTGAACCTGACTTGTCGAATACCGAAATCGTAATCATCGCAGCTTTTCGAGTTGGGGCGGCAGTACAGCATGTCGACACGGAAGACATAGCCGTCAAAGCGAACGAGATCGGTCCAGGACGATTTACATGGAAGAAGTACCAGGATCAAATAAATATCGACACTGTTAGCAAACGTCTCTGGGACGGGCGGACGCGCGGGTACCTTGTCGGATCTGAGCGAGATGGCTGGTTGCTTACGGAGAAGGGTGCAGCACTTGGGCGTAAGTATAGGCGCTCATTAAACATCGGGAAAACAACTCGGCTCTCGCTAAACGAACGCAAGTGGCGACGAATGGAGAAGGCTCGTTTACTAGCTACCGAAGCACATCTGAAATTCAAAGCTGGGGAGATGTCATGTATCACGGCGCGCGAAGCCGAAGGTTTTTTCAGGATCGATGCCTACGTAAGCAAATCGGCTAGGGAAAACAAGATTTTGCGAGTGGTGAACGTGTTCAGCGATGATCGCGAGATCGGACCGACTGTGAGGCACGTCGCCAGCTTAGTTAGGAGGAAAGATGTCGTCGAAGGTCATCTTCGTTAAGACCCATGTCAGCAGGGACTTGCTGCAGAATGCTGCTCTCTTCAAGACCGATAAGCTCGTAATCTGGGAGTATGTAGCGAACGGATTACAGTATGTAGATCCGGGAACAAGTCCAACCGTTTACGTACGGCTTGACAGCAAAGGTCGAAAAATTCGCATCAGCGACAACGGTCGCGGCATGACGCTTGACGGGTTGCAGAATTTTTTCGTCATGCATGGAGAGAATCTCGACCGAAAGTTGGGAGTGCCTGGGCGCGGTCGTTTCGGAACAGGAAAATCTGCGGCATTCGGGATTGGTGACCTACTAAGGGTGACCTCCGTTCGAGGTTCTCGACGATCAGTTGTCGAACTGACGCGGTCTGACCTAGACAAAGTCTCTTCAGGAGAACCGATTCCCGTACGCGTTTTGGTTAGTGAGGTACCCTGCTCTGAGGCTAACGGGACCATAGTTGAGATCGAGCAGATTCATCTCCGGTCTCTGGATCAGCCAGGATGTATCCGCTACATAGAGCGACATCTTGCGAAATGGCCGAAGAACTGCACTGTTTTCGTAAACAACCATGAATGTGAGTATTCGGAGCCTCCCATCAGGGAACAGCGTAGATTTCGACCGACAGGTACAGCTCGTGAGCTACTTGGCGATGTGGAACTCGTTATAAAAATATCAAAGGCCCCAGTAGATGAGGATCTTCGGGGGGTGGCTATCTTTTCTAACGGCGTATGGCACGAGTCAACACTTGCAGGCGCGGAAGGAAAGGAGATGTCAAACTACATCATCGGAGAAATTGATGTTCCTCGCCTCGATGACGACAATTCGCCAATCTCGCCTTTCGATCTTAGTCGCTCGATGCGACTAAATCCGAGCAATGAACTGGTGGGAGTAATTTACGCCTTCATCGGCCAGGCGGTGGACCAGGTGCGCCGAGAGATGGTGGATAGCGAGCGCCACCGGCGACAGAGTGAGGAGGCAAAGAGGCTCGCTGATCAAGCGGCCGATATCGCACGCTTCCTGAACGAGGACTTCGACTCATTTCGAGACAAAATAAGCAAGATTCGAGTCAAGTCTGCTGGATTGGTCGATAGGGCTGATGTACCTGCACCCGGCGACTCGATGGACGGCCTTGTAGATGGCGATGAAGTTCCAAGTATACTTACTAGTCCAGTTGGAGGGATTGGGGCAGATGGCGATAGCGGGGCAGATGGCGATTTACCACGACAGTTGGGGCCTGAATTAAAAGCAGAAGAGAGCGGCAAACTTACTGGCAGAAACGCTCCCCAGTCACAACGACCGGCTGGCAAACGAGGCGGATTTCGTGTCGAGTTCAAAGCGATGGGTAATGAAGAGGATCGAGCCATTTATCGAGGTGAAGAACGAGTCATCTACATCAATTTAGACCATCCTCAAGTCTCGGCTGCAAAGGGCGTTGGCAGCATCGAGGACCCAGCATTCCGCCGATTGGCATATGAAGTTGCGTTCACGGAATATGCAATTGCCATTAGCTCTGAGTTGGGCAAGCGTGGCGAGTACTCCGATTGGAGCGACCCAATCTACGAAGTTCGTGAAACTGTGAATCGTCTAGCTCGGAAGGGTGCTCGTCTTTACATGATCTGAGGACGAAGCGCGTGTCCAAATTTCCTTATCCGGGATATCCAATCGCTCCTCGGCCCTTGCGGCCAATCCTGAGCGTTGGACTGCCTGTTTCATTTGGTCGTCTCGCAGACGCCTTTCCTCTCGTAGCAGATCTCGACGAACGGGTCTGGTCATACGTGGATTGGAGCGTGGCTGAGCAGCTTGCGAATCTTATCGTCGTCCGAGCCGGTCAAATGCGCTCTGCGCCATTCTGGAGATTGACTTACTTCCCAGGACTCACGCAAAAGCTCCTACTTGAAGACGTTCAGATCGAACAGCCAACTTACGACTCGTTGAGGAGCTTGTTTTTGACGGAAATCCCAGAAGGACTAGCTGGGCTGGCGCATTTCACCCTCGATCGACTCGTATCAAAGGTTCCAGGATTTGGTGTCAAACCACTAATTGATCTCTTGGTGGCGGTCCACTTTTATATTGACCAGTCGCCAATAAGCAGGCCTGAAGGTGAAAGGCTCAACCGAAACGATATCGAAGTCATGACTCGAAAGCCTGCGGCCTGGCGTTCATATTCTCAGAAATATCTTCCGCTTATTCCGCAAGCGGCCAGTTACGAAGATCTTGCTCTTTCTGTGCGTGCGAATAATTGCATTCATGAGTTGATCAGGAACAAGGTGATTTCTGACTTCCGGGAGCTTTCACAACTGACCGTGCATCAGCTTATGAAGCAAAATAATTTCGGAGTAAAGTCCCTCGCTATGCTGCTTGACGGCATAGGCCCATTGGCAATTGAACCAGTGTCACATGAAAAGGGATCGGCAGCTGGCGAGAAGATGACTGGGCAGCCAGACGCTACGTTGTCATCCAACCTCACCTGGGCTGCCGATAGACTCAGTGCATCGCGGACTGGGAAGCGAGTTCGCGCCAACGATCCTCGCCTGCACAGTCTCGCAAAAGAACTGTTGTACGTGGCCAACAACTCAAGCAACGAGCCACCACTTGGTTCGACAGCAACACTGACAGAGATTGCTCGTCGGCTAGCAGTGCGCACCCGCGACCCGAGGTCGCCTTCCGAAGCTGTTAACCTTATCGAGCAGATTCGACTCAGACTCTCCGAACTGATTCGGATGAGCCTAGAAGAGGAATTGGAGTCGTTGGCCGCCCGATACATCAAGGGCCGCAATCTTAACTTGATGCTGATTCTCTTGGGGTGGAATGGGGATGCTCCCAGGACTCTTGAGTCAGCGGGAGGCGTGTTTGGACTCACGCGGGCGAGGGTACAACAAATACAGGCACAATTTTCAAAGAAATCGCGCCATGCAAAGGCATTTCTTCCTACCTTAGAGAGAGTTCTCCGCTTTGTGGTGAAACGCGTGCCAGCGTTGGCTGATGATATTGAACAGGAGCTTTGCGTTACTCACCTGACGTCCCGCCGGTTTAGAGCGGAATCAATCATCGAAGCTGCGAAATGGTCGGGACTGCCGACCCCGTTGGTAATCGACCGGTCAACTGATGCACGTGTCCTCCTGACCCGATCGGAGGGTACAGGATTAGCCCGGCTAATTGCGGTGCGTGCGCGACGCGCTGTATCTAAGTACGGCTTGGCTAACTTTGTAGAGATGAAAGAGGAGCTGGCGGATGTCACAGGTTCTGTCGGCGATGTGAAGTTAGTCGGCGGGGTCATTCGTTCGATGCCATCATATGAAGAGTTGGGACAAGGATGGTTTTGGTTACGAGAAAGCCCTCGAAACCACATGCTTACGATTGTCCGTAAGATATTTGCAGTTGCGCCACGAATTCACTTAAGCGAGATGCGCGCAGCCATTGCCAACGATCCGAGAGGAATGGGCTTTGCCCCACCTAAAGAGGTCGTAATGCGCTTTTGCCGAAGTGCCGCACATTGTGAAGTAGATGATGATTTTCTTGTGATACAACAGCTAGAAGATCCGGAGAGGGTTCTTAGCGATACCGAACGTATATTTTTCAATATATTTTGCGCCCACGGCCCCCTTCTCAGGCGGGAAGACCTTGAGAAACTGTGTCTCGAACGTGGTATGAACCGAATCACATTAGGTTTATATCTCACCAGACTAGCAATTTTGGCCAGGTTCAGCGTAGGTGTATACGGGCTGCGAGGAGCTATGTTCTCCCCAAGCGAGCTGGAGCGTCTCTCTGCCCATCGTCAGAGTCGTTACTCCGACCATGGTTGGACTGAAAATGCGCAGCCATGGGCTGCAGTTGAACTTTCGGCTTCAGCTTTGGCCAGTGGTGTCGTGCAACTTCCTGCCAGTTTTCGTCAACAGATGAAAGGACGATACGCATTAAGGACAGAAGACGGCTTAACAGTCGGACAGTTGGTGGTTTCTGATCAAGCCACGTGGGGTCTTGGACCGCTGTTTCGTCGTCGCGGCGGTGAGCCGGGGGATATACTGCTGCTGACTTTCAATCTGCAACAGCGGGAGGTCACGGCAAGATTGGGTGACATGACGGTCATTCCGGAGCCAGGAAACTTAGCGGAGGAAGTCACAGGCTAGTTGTTCGAGTCATCTGCCATTCCATTGGTGTCTTTTAATTTGAAAATTGATAATCCATCTTAGATTGAAAATCCCATCAGTTGCGCTAGTGCCTGCCAGTGTCGTGGATGTGGTCGGTAGCCCCGCCGAATCTGACCCGCATACCAACGCGAGACACCAATTCGTGAACGAATCGCAGATGTTGGAATGCTCGCGAGCAGTGGCTGGATTTGTTGCGAGAACACTTCGCTCGTAAGCCAAGCTGGTTGCTTCGATGCATCCCATGCCGAGCATGCCTGTGCGTGCCGTCGACGGGAGGCCAGCACCCCCCAATACCTCGCATGCTGGTGGTATCGGCCAGCGTTGCCTTGGGCCGCGTTGAGTTCCGGGACTCCAGAAACTTGATGTCAAAGGGTCTCCGCTCGGGACAAGATTCTCTCGCTCCCCCAATCACTCAAATAGGAGAAAGAGCGATGAAGAAACAAGGAACGACAGATGCGAAGCGAGCAGCAGCAAATGACAGACCAGAGACGAACGGTGTAATCCTGGGCAGTGCGGAGTTGGTATCCGAGGCTGAGGTTCCGACCACGAGCCGAGCACAGAAAGGTGTTTTCCTCGAAACACCCGAATGGAAGTCTGGCGTCGCAAAGATCGCGGCTGGCATCCCGGCTGGCAAAGCAGTCCGCATCGTGATGTCGAGCGAGACGCAACGGTCGATCAAGAATGCACGGATCGGCTTCAAGCGAGCACTGATGGGTTTCCTCAAACGAGGAAAGCTGAATTACGAAGTCCAGCTTCGAGGGGCGGAACTCTTCGTCAAGAACGTGGCGAAGAAATGAAGTTCGAGCCTGGACAGATCGTCGCGACACCAGGAGCACTTGCAGCATTCGAAGCCAGCGGTGAGGAGCCGCTGGCATTTTTATTGCGACATGTCGAGGGCGACTGGGGTGAACTCTCACCCGAGGACATCTGTGAAAACGAACTCAGCCTCCAGCACGGCTGGCGTCTGCTTTCCGCGTATAGGCTCAGTGATGGCACTCGCATCTGGATTATCACTGAAAGCGACCGCTCCAGCACCTGCATTTTGCTACCATCGGAATACTAACGCGAGCACGAACCTTCAGCCCTCGCCTTCGGTCGAGGGCTTTTCTTTGCTCGCCCGCACACGTAGGAACGTTTATAGGCTCCCCGAGCCTCCAGCTCCAGCCCCTGGCCTGACCTTTTTCTACGTAGATCGTGTCGTTTACAGCGGGAGTGTGAGTACCAGTTCCGCTGACACTTCGGTGCCCATGTCAAATCTGACGACGAGAGACACGATCTCCTTGTCGGGCAACTGCCGACCAAAAAGGAGAACGGAAATGGCAAATCGGAGCAAACTTCAAACTGCAACCTTCGTGGTGGTATCGACCGATAACCTCAAACGTGGGCTCGTCAAGGAAATGGGCGATCTCGCTGTGAAACTGGGACGAACCAATTTCGCGGATTTCGTCCAGGCGTTCTGCGGACGGCAGTTCAACGGTACGAAGGTCACCCAGTATCAATTGCGACGCCACGTGTCGTGGATGAAATCGCATGGCGTCCTCAAAGTGGCTGCGAAGGCGAGAGCAGCAACGGCATAGCTTCCGCCAGTCCTAGAGAGCGGTCACGATTGTCTCCCGCTTGCTTGTGCTCGGACGTGTTCGGGATGGTCGCCGCGCAGTTTGTCGGCAACTTTGTCAACTGCTAAAGGCTTGCTGAAGTAGTAGCCTTGGATTTCGTCACACTGACGTGCCCGCAGGAACGACACTTGCGCTTCGTCTTCGACGCCTTCGGCAATCACCTTAAGATTCAGGCTTTTTGCCATGCTGATAATTGCGGTTGTGATCGCCGCGTCATCAGGATTCACGACGATATCGCGAATAAACGAACGGTCGATTTTGAGCTTGCTAACCGGGAACTGTCTCAAGTAGCTGAGGCTGGAATAGCCCGTCCCGAAGTCGTCAATCGCTAGCTTCAACCCCATGGCCCTTAAGTCTTGAAGAACTGAGAATATCGTGTCTGCATTCGATAGCAAGAGGTTTTCTGTGAGCTCCAGTTCGAGGTAGTGCGGGGCAAGGCCCGTTTCCCAGAGCACTCGGCCGATGAGTTCGCAGAAGCCCGCTTGACGAAACTGCACCGCTGACACATTTACGGCCACCGGCACTGCGAGAAGCTCTTCGTCTTGCCATTTCCGGGCCTGAGAGCAGGCAGTCCTGAGCACCCATTCCCCGATTGGCATGATCAGGCCGCAGTTCTCAGCAATTCGTATGAACTTATCAGGTGGCACGAGACCCAATTCTGGGTGTTGCCAGCGCAGGAGTGCTTCCAGCCCGATGATCCTTCCCGTCGCAATTTCTACCTGCGGTTGATACACCAGAAAGAGTTCTTTCTTGTCGAGTGCCAGTCGCAAGCCACTCTCCAACGTCAATCGCTCCGCAGCCTGAGCGTTCATCTCCTTTGTAAAAAACTGAAAGTTGTTACATCCGCTCTCTTTGGCGGAATACATGGCCGCATCGGCATTCTTGATCAGGGTTTCGCCCTCCGCACCGTGTTCTGGGAAAATGCTGATGCCGATGCTGCAACTAATGCCAAGGGAGTGACCTTGAGCGACGAATTCAGCGGTCATTGTATCCATGAGCCGCTCGGCGGCAACTGCTGCGTCGGCTGGCTCCTTTACCGCAGTCAACACAATAAGGAATTCGTCTCCGCCTACCCGGGCCACGGTGTCCTG
>Ga0224558_1001375_pt1 | contig 25602 bp, 23 predicted proteins | sample 714S32024metaG_FD_180682 | JGI IMG/M metagenome (GOLD analysis project Ga0224558, IMG submission 180682) | Peat soil microbial communities from Stordalen Mire, Sweden - 717 S3 20-24 | ecosystem: Environmental > Terrestrial > Soil > Wetlands > Peat | place: Sweden: Norrbotten County, Stordalen... | reverse complement strand
GTCCTAACCATAATCACCCAGCCTTCAAACGCAGACCTCTCTAGGGCTCAAGGGTGGTATCAATTTGCTGAGCATAAAAGAATGTTGCCGTGCTCTTTTCCGGCCCTCATCAGCATGAGCATCTCCAATCATGCTCTGATCGAGCTTTTTTACGATCTGCTGACCTTGCAGGATCACCGGAAAGAGCTAAAAAATAATCACGTTGAGTTTTTTGACGTTGAAGGTAATCGCTGCCTGCTTACCGCAGCGTCAGAAAGATACATCGGAAACGCCGCCCGCATTCCTCCGGAAATAATTAATGAGTTATGGAAAACTCACAATTTTGTGATCAGAGGTCTGAGGTCTTTGCTCAAGTTTTTATCTATAGTGAGACCAGGTACTGTTTCCGCAATCAGAAACGCTATCGACCCCAAGATCACCGGCGCCACTGACTATATTTCACTTTCCACCGACCATGTCGTCAATGGCCTGTTTAGCTTGTCTTACGATGAAATTACCAGGAGAGCGGCAGAAAACCTGCTAGCTCGGGAGGTTGCAAATAATATTTCGGTCAAAAAACCCGGCCACCTTTTGTATCCCATTTTAAGGGAACTGGGGATTTTCGCCGATATGCACAAGACATTTCTATTTCCTGAACAATTCTACTGGACATCTAAAATACATGGCGGCATTGTCTTTGAAAATTTGGTTTCATTCCTCGAGAACCACAAAAAAATAGCCTATACACAGAGGAACCTTGACACAGAAGCGTTCTTGTGCTTCTTGAGCGAACTCATATTGAAGGATCATCAGGACCTTTCGGTTCCTCTGCAGCATTTCAGGCAGACAGTACGCCCCGTGATCGAGTTTGACGCCGCAGTCGGTTCTGAAAAAGAAAACCTGGAACTGATGCTCGGGTCACGCCGGCTTGCATTCAGGTTCATACCAGCCACATCCCCTGTGCACCCTGAAGATGACAAGCTGCTGCACAGAAACCGACTGAATTTTAAAATTGACGGCTACGATGTCTCAACGATGCCGGAATTCTATCTTCTAGAGGAAATCTGGGAAGGCAAAGTACTTACGTTGACCTGTTATCTCTTAAGACCGCCAAGAATGGGGGTGCATAATCTTTTTGTCGATATCTCTGATCAAGGCGGGACATCAGCTCGCTACCTGGAATTCGAATTCGAGTTCAGGAAAAGCACTACCGGGCTCTCAGGCTTACCGTCGAGAACAAGACGAGATTCACAGTTTCACATCTCTGCAAAATAGCCCATCGGAACATCGGTAGATTGCTGGCCCAAACCCGCCTCGAAAAAAGATTGCCGCGGATCGAGGCCCACGGCTGTACTTAAACTTACGGATGCGTCTGAGGATTTTTAATACTTATACCTCGACCATCCGCTTTTTAATGGCAAAGATGGCGGCTTGAGTGCGGTCCTCCACCTTCAGTTTCCTGAAAATGCTGGTGATATGGTTCTTGACGGTTTTCTCACTGATGAACAGCTTGTGGGCAATGTTCTTGTTGGACTCGCCCTGGGCAATCAGGCCGAGCACCTCTTTTTCCCTTTCGGTAAGCATGCTGATCTCGTCATCCTTGCGCACCGGCATGCTCAACCGGTTGTACTCCCCCAGCAGACGGCTGGTGACTATCGGGTGAAAGGCAGGGCGGCCCTCGTAGACGGTGTGGATGGCTTTCAGCAGCTCGCCAGGTTCCACATCTTTCAACAGGTAACCGCTGGCGCCGGCCCGGATGACTTCCAGCATGTCGTCATCGTCGGCAACAGTGAGGATGATGATCCTGATCTCCGGGAACTCCCGTCGGATCACGCGGCTAGCCTCAACACCGTCGGTGCCCGGCATTTTCAAATCCATCAGGACCACATCAGGATCGAGGATGCGCGTCTTGTTGATGGCCCCCTGGCCGTCCCCGACCTCTCCAACGACCTCTATCTGCGGGTCCATCTCCAGTATCCGACGCAACCCTTCTCTGATTAGAGGATGATCATCGGCTAGCAGAATCCGAATTCCATCCAAGCATCTCCCCCCCTATTCTATCGGAATAGTAACGATTACCCGGGTACCTTGCCCGGGAGCGGTCGTGATCTGCAACGTCCCGTCCAGCAACTCAGCCCGCTCCCGCATATTCATCAAGCCATAGTGCCCGTTGTTGGATGCCACTTCCTGCAGGTCGAACCCCTTGCCCTCGTCGAATATATGCACGACTACCCGGTGCTCTTCCAGTTCCAGGTCGACCTGGGCACGGCCTGAACAGGAGTGCTTGTAGATATTGTTCAACGCTTCCTGAACAATCCTGAATAGGGCGCCGGTCACCTGGCTGCTGAAGCGCTGTTCCTGGCCCGGGCAATTGAACTCCACCCGTAAGCCGTACCGCTCATGGTATTCATCAATCAACCGGTGCAGCCCGGATAGCAATCCCTGGTCCAAGTCCTTTGGCTGCAAGTCGAAGAGGATCTTCCTGATCTCTATCAAGCTGCTGCGAATAGTTTCCTTCAGGCTCAGCAACTCGTTCTGAACGACTGTCGACCCTCCGGCCAACTGTTGTTCGCAGAACACTGCCCTGAGCAACAGGTTGGCCAGGGCCTGGGCTGGGCCGTCGTGGATCTCCCGGGCAATCCGATGCCGTTCGTTGTCCAGCATCCTGACCGCTAACTGGCCGGCTTTTTTCCGGCCAGGCCAATCATCTGCCAGGTCCGCACCCGGCACCGATCCCTGCAGGCACTGCAGGGCTACTCCAAACCTGGTCAACAGCATGTCCGCCTGTTCTGCAACCTGTTCCAGGCTCTGGCGTTCTGCCTCCGGCAAATCCGGTCTTTTTTCCTGGAAACCGTCAGAAGCTGCTGCATCCCGTGCTGCGAGCGTCTCCAGCACGGGATGCAGGCGCTCCAGTTCACTGTGCGCCACCTCGGCTATGCCGAAGATCTCCTGCCGTCCTTCTTCGACTGCAATCAGGGTTCTTCTAATAACCCGGTTCAGCGACTGTAAATCTGCCATGCCTTGACCCCCGTATCTCAAGCAACCGGGTTGTAAAAAAGTGGCGTAACAAGCTTTTTAGTGCATTTCGACACTATGCTGAATAATCCTGCAAGTAGTATGGAAATTGATACTATTTTTTAAATATTTTTTAGGGTCACATACCTAGGACATTAGTGGTCAGGTCCCGAGGTCACACTTGCCTCCGGCCTCCGTACTCGCCAAGCTGGCACTGGAGAGTTCAGACGCCCAAGGCTTGGCGGGCACTCAACTGCAAACTGTGCAGGCTTTCCGGGTCAGGCGCCTCGGCATAGATGCGAAACAGGGGCTCAGTGCCGGATGCCCGTATCAGTACCCAACTGCCATCCGCCAAGATCAGCTTGACACCGTCTCTGATGTTCCTTTCCAGCACACTTTGCCCGCCCAGGTCCTGGGGTGCCCACTGCTGCAGGCGTTCCTGGCAAGCCTCCATATCCTCCTGGGGGCGCCGCAGGTCCAGTCGTCCACTCACCAGCCTGCCGTGCTGCTGCTGGATCTCTTCCTGGTAAGCCCGGAGCGATTTGCCCCGGAAGGAGGCCATCTCCACCACCAGGGCCAGGGCCAGAATCCCATCCTTATCCGGAATGTGTCCCTGGATGCTCAAACCGCCGCTCTCCTCACCGCCCAGAATGCTGCGATGCTTGATCAGCGATTGGCCGATATATTTGAAACCGACGGGTGTTTCCACTACCGGCAGGCCATAGTCCTCGGCGATCCGGTCGATCATGTGGGTGGTGGCCACGGTGCGAGTCACCGCCCCCCGCCAGTTCCGGTATTCTGTAAGATAGTGCAGCAGCATGTAGATGACTTCGTTGGGACTGATATAACTGCCATCCCGGTCGATCACCCCGAACCGGCCGGCGTCTCCATCCAGGGCCAATCCCAAGTCGGCCTGCTCCTGCGTCACCGCCCGCTTCAGATCGACCAGGCCCGCCGCGCCCATGTACTCCGCATTCTTCAGGCCAGGCCGAAGGCCTGGATGCGGAGGAGGGCACCCGGGCTCCGGAAGCTGCCCGCCGCAGAGGATGTCCCGGTAACCGTGGATGATCTCGATTTTGCTGCACCCCTCCCGCAGCAGGTCCTCCAGGTAGCCGATCCCGGCCCCCCACATCGGGTCGATCACCACCCGCAACTGCCCGCGGCAGATGTTGCTGTACTTGAGTATATTTTGCAGGTGAGCCAGGTAGGCCGGCTTCGGGTCAAACTGGCGGACCAGGCCGCGCTCCTGAGCCACCCTGAGAGGCAGCAGTTTTACATCAGCGTCCACCAACCGGTCGAGGTGCGTCTCAATAGCGCCGGTAATCTCTGGGACCGCAGGCCCGGCATACTCCGGGACAAACTTGATCCCGTTGTACTCCGGAGGGTTGTGGCTGGCGGTGATCATCACCGCCCCTGCGGTTCCCAGGTCCTTGACGGCATAAGCAGTCACCGGCGTCGGCGTGGCCGCTCCGGTCAACCAGGCGGGGATCCCGTTGCCGGCCAACACCTCGGCCACTGCAGCCGCAAAGTGTTCTGACTGGAACCGGTTATCATAGCCGATCACCAGGCCGCGCCCGGCAAGCCCGGTTCCGGCCACGTACCGGACAATCGCCTGGGTCACCAGGCGGACGTTGGCAAAAGTAAACTCATCGGCGATGATGGCACGCCAGCCATCAGTCCCAAAGCGGATCGCACTCATGAATGATGCTTGCTCCTTTCGTATTGTCGAGCCAATTGAAAGAGTGTAGTCGATTTAGTGGTTGGATCTTGGCGGTTAGCAGCTAGAAAAAGGGCTCATCATCGGCCCAGCATTTATGTTCATTTAACAGCAAACAGACCGGCCTACCTCACCGCGCCGGGTGCCATCCGGGCGCCGGGCGGATGTTTCTACCATCGATAGCCATGGCAGTTACATTTTACTACAAACGGGAGTCGGGAGTCTGTTTAAAAATAAAAAGCGCTCCCTATATTTAAATCGGCAGCGCTTGGTAAAAAGTTAACGGTCCGATACCTGAGTTGCTTGCAGACCGTCCACTTTCTTGTCAACGTACAGGTTGCCCCGGGTGTCCAGGCTGGCCAACATGATCTCCTTGGGTGAGTGGATCCCCTGCCGCTCCAGTTCGAGTATCAACCAGGCCTCGTCCAGGTTGTTTTGCTGCAGGTTCTGATAGATTATCTCACCGTCGACGATCATCTCGCTGGACAAGCCTTCGTAGCCGCTGGGAATCTTCAGGTCTTCCCTGGTCACCGGTTGCTTATGGGATTTCCGCAGCACGCTCAACTGGCCGTTAGACTCCAGCACTGCAAACTCCACGTCGGCGACGTTAAACACCCCCTGGGTGCGCAGTTGTAGCAGCATGTCGTCGATATTGTAGCGGCAGCGGGACATATTTTTGGCTAGAATCTTGCCGTTCTGGATCACCAGGGTGGGCTCCCCCTCCAACAGCTTGCGGGCGGCCCGGTTTTTCAGAGAAACGTAGCCCATCAGAAAGGTCAGGGCGGCAAACATCACCAGGGCCGTGAGAATCACCCAGGGGCTGATGATCGTGATGGTAGCCATGTCTGCTGCCAGTGACCCGATGGTGATGCCTGTCACATACTCGTAGAAGGTCAACTCGCCCATCTGTTCCTTGCCCAGAATCCGGGTCACCAGCAGGATGGCAAAGAATGCAAGCACTGTGCGAAGCGCTACACTGAAGTAGATTGTATCCGGCAAGGTCTACACTCCCGTTTAGTAGTTGGCCCGGCCGTAATGCTAAAAACGTTCATGGCATTCGTCACTTATCCCGGCACTAATGAAAGGCGTCTTCTCCGAAGCGGTGGGATAAGAGCCGGGTGCCCGCTTGCGGGCGCGCCCCTAGTTAACTGGCTCTAAGCTTTGGTGGGGGAAAAGCAATCACCCACTGAAGCCAAGACCCAGTTGAATACTTTTATGCCGGGGAAGCACACGGCGAAGCCACCAAATAAGTCAAGTGCCGGGCCCGGTGCCACTGACTTACCATTCAGTGTACTCTGTATAAGGCAGTCTCTTTGTCGCGCCTGATTTTCTCTCTCACCTGCCGGAAGAGATCGAAAAGCTCCTCCCGCCCTGGGAGTCGTTGCAATCTGATCAACTCTCGTGACCTGCCCATGACTCTTACCTCCATACTGCAAGATCAGGCCTATTTTATAGCCTTACCCAAATTATGGCCGTTTTTACCCCTTTTTATTCCCGCATTGCTCCCCGGGCGCGAAAGAGCCACGCTGGTCGTGCGTGGCTCTTTCTACAACTGCTATTCAACTATTCAACCCTCTATTGTTTGCCCGCAGCCGGCGTCGGTGTCTTCCCAGGCCGACAGGCGCTGCCTGCACCCGGGCCCGTCTTGACCTCCGGTGCCTTTGTCTCCGCCTTGCCGTCGGCAGCCGTCGTCTTGGCGCCCTTCTCTTCAGACCCATCCAGGCAGGTATTGCTGCGGTGATCCGTACAGTAGAAGCCCGAGCCCTTGAAGACGATCCCTATATTGCGGGAGATAAGCCTTTGCACAAGCTGTCCGCAGGTCGGGCATACCGTCAGGGCAGGCTCCGTAATAGGCTGTACAGTTTGAAACCGGCCACACTGGCCACACTGGTATTCATATGTCGGCATGCTCGTTCACCTCTCCGTGGTATTTTTTACTCCAGGACATGTTATAAGGCTTCTGCCTCAATTTGTCAAGCGCATACCCAATAAATTACCATTGTTGGAATGTGTTCCGGAATCCTTATGCGACAAGGAGCTCTGAGGCATCCGCTCTTAGAGTTCTTTGACACAGGTGCTCAACTTTTGACTGGCTTCCTGCAACTCTATCTCTATCTTTTTGCGCTCGGTGATATCAATGCCGGTTGCGATGATGTATTCGCCACCGTGCTCTTCATCCAGGAGCACAGTGTTTGACCAGGAGATCAAACGATGCTTTCCTGGCTTGGTGATCCAGATGCTGTCATAGGTGCTCGGATAATATCCGGCAAACAGTTTTTCCGCCCTGGCCTTGGTCAATGCAGCATCGGTGGTAAGGATATCCCAGAAGTGCTGGCCTCTTACCTCCTGGAAGGTGTAGCCGGTAACAATCTCACATGCCCGGTTGAAGCGAATGACGCGTCCCTCTCGATCCAGGACCATCACCAGTGCCCCTGCCGTATCCAGGACAGCACTGATAAAGTCTCGCTCCTTCTTTAGGGCTTCTTCCGCCATTCTCTGGTCGGTGATATCACGCATTGAAGAAAAGAGCACCCTCTGATCTCCCAGGCCTATCAGGTCTGAATTCATCAATACAGTCCAACCCGTGCCGTCCTTATGCTTATATTTCGTCTCGAAGTCGCGCACCCTGCCCGATTCCTGCAGCATGTCCAGCAGCCGCTGTCGTTCAGCCGGGTCAAAATAGAGAGTACTAATATTGACGGTCTTCTGCTCTTCTAAGGTATAGCCCCACAGTTCTTGCATAGCTTTATTGGTAGAAAGAATATCCCCTTGAATGTTGGTGATGCTAATACCTACTGGAGCGAGATCAAAGAGCAGGCGATACCTCTCCTCGGACTCCTGCAAGGCTTGTTCTGCTTTGTCATGTTTGACTTCAATCTCTTTCAGCTCTTTGACCTTTTTGCGTAGAACATCAAGTTCTGCAATGAGTTGTTCCCTGGTTTGTTCCTGTTCCTTCATCCTGTTCCCTCCTCCAGATCAAAACGATTAGCGACGCCATGTGTCAGTCTGGCAATCCGCCTCAGGTTGCAGGCACCAGATCTTTCCCTGGTCTAAGGGTTGGTTTGCCCGGTTCATCATGCCTCGTTAATGCTCTCTTGATTATTGCCAAACTGATCGGCTAAAACCTTGAAGCGCCTCAGGCAGGCATCTACCACATCAGCATCGTAAAGCGTCCCCCTGTGACTGCCGATCTCTTCCAGCGCCATTTTCAACGGCAATGCCGGGCGGTAGGGGCGATGCGAGGCCATCGCTTCCACTATGTCGGCAACGGTCAGGATCCTGGCTTCTTTGAGAATGCTGTCTCCTGATAACCCCCGCGACTGGCCTGTTCTTTTCGCATCCTACTGGTATTGTAAACGCACAGTGGAGGAATTGGGTGGAAGGTGATTGTCCAGATGGGTCGTTGCAGTTCTTTTAAGTTCTACCCATGCTCCTGGAAGGAATTTCTGAAGGGCAAAGCGAGGAAAGTATTAAGTAACCTAATTGATCAATTGGTGCTACTTGAATCCTACTAAGTTTTATGTTAATTGTAACAATTTAAAAAAGGGGGTGATATGGGACTATAGACCATTTTTATAATAAAATGTAGGTCTCTAGTCCTTTTTTATCTCAGTACTGCACAGAAATAAAAGGCCAAGGCTGAGGCTGGCTTGTTCCCCCCTGGCAGTACCAGATAGGAACGCCGACATAGCAGCCCATCAGCATGGTGGAGTGGGCCGGCTATGATCCTGAAATCTATCTGAAGCCGCTGGAATGCATTTCTTAAAAAGGCTCGGTTGCTCGCCGGCAATGGCAATGTTCGTTTTTAAGGTGTCTGCATGACAATCAGTTGTCAAAGATCGTTGGGGGGCAAGATCGACCCGCACCCCACTATAGCGCGGTTCCTAAGGGCGAGGAAAGTCTTCCTTAGTGCCCGGCCGAGTTGCGTGCCACCGGGGTTGCCACACCGAACTGTTCTCTTGAACCGTCACTAAAGATGCCAGATGGCGCCCGGCCCGGGGGGCCATCTTTCTTTTTCTATACAAAAGGCTTTTGCTTATCTGACTGCCATCACTTCTGTCACGCCCGGCACTTGCTGCTTGAGCGACCGCTCAATACCCTGCTTGAGGGTAACGATGGCCATCCCTCAGCCGCCGCAGGCTCCCTTGAGGCGCACCCTGACCAGGCCAGTGTCGTTCACGTCGACCAGTTCCACATCCCCGCCGTCCCGCTGCAGTACCGGCCGGATCTGCTCGAGCGCAGCTTCGATTTGTTCCCGCATGGTGAAAACCTCCTTTCTTTGACTGAGCTTTACCAGCCATATTCTATTTTAAACCTCTCGCAACTAAGGTCACGAGATTTCTGATTCAGCATTCCGTGCCTTCGTGAGAGAGATCTTACCGGAACTCCACAGCCATCATAAATAGTCTCGCATCCTGTAATCTATCTTTCCCCGTTAACTAGATATGCATGACAGTTCGTCAAATATGCTCAGACACGTTCCCGACCAATAACCGGGCGCACAACATGAAGGATTGGGCTACTAGAGTCCAATCCTTCAGGCAACGACGAAATCAGACAAGACTTTATAAAGCTACTTGACCGCAATTACTTGCGTCACGCCCGGTACCTGTTCTTTGAGGATCCGTTCAATCCCGTTCTTCAAAGTGAGCGTAGACATGGGGCAACCACCGCAGGCCCCCGTGAGACGCACTTGAACCACGCCATCATCGGTCACATCGACAAACTCCACGTCTCCGCCATCGCGCTGCAACATCGGGCGAACTTTGTTCAGTGCCTCTTCAACCTGTTCACGCATTCTTACCGCACCCCTCTCGTGTTGTATTTAGAAATAGCAACCTGTTCATTGCTTCCCACAGATATTTTTCCCTGTTCGAGCTTATGGACTACCTCCATCAGAAAGCTACCGAAGTCGGCGGCCAACTCCGGCCGCTCCAGGGCAAAATTCACGGTAGCCTCCAGAAAACCCAGCTTGTCGCCAACGTCGTATCTGACCCCCTCAAACAGGTAGGCGTGGATCGGCTGTATCCTCGACAGTGACCGCAGGGCGTCGGTCAACTGGATCTCGCCGCTGGCTCCCGGTGGAGTGGCGCCGAGGATGTCAAAGATCTCCGGAGTGATGATATAGCGACCGATTACCGCATAGCGGGATGGAGCATCCTCTACCGCTGGTTTTTCCACCAGGTCCCGGATTCTGATCAAACGTCCGTTGACAGCTTTTGCTGCGCTGACACCATCCAGATCCACCGGGTCAATGATCCCATACTTTTTTACATCCGGGAGCGGCACCTGCTGGACAGCCAAAATAGTGCTCCCGCACTCCTCGTAAACGTCGAGCAACTGCCGCAAACAGGGCACACGGGACTCGATCAAGTCGTCCCCCAACAGCACCGCAAAAGGCTCATCGCCAACAAACTTGCGTGCGCAGTAGACCGCATGGCCCAGGCCCCGGGCCTCCTTCTGACGCACGTAGTGGATATCCACCATGTTGGTGATGTCTTCAACCAGTTGGATCAGGTCATAATCACCTTTCTCCCGGAGCACTGCTTCCAGTTCCACAGCCCGGTCGAAGTGGTCCTCGATCGCCCGCTTGTTCTTCCCGGTAACGATGATGATGTCCTCGATGCCAGACGCTACGGCCTCTTCGACAATATACTGGATCGACGGCTTGTCTACAATCGGCAGCATCTCCTTGGGCTGGGCCTTGGTAGCCGGAAGAAAACGCGTACCCCACCCCGCCGCCGGGATGATCGCCTTTCTGACAGGCTTATGTGGCAACTAGAACACTCTCCCATCGGTTCAAATGGTTCAGTTCAAAAAGGCATGCCATATATTTCGAGATCGACCGCCAATCTCCTTCCTTGATGCTGAGCAAAAGCATCAGTGGTCAACCTTTAGCAGTGGGTTGTTTGAGACGGCGGGTTTCACTGGAACATTTCATAAATACCGAGCAGGATCAGCATCACGCCTGCGGCGTGGCCGGCCCATTCTCCCCATATCTGTGAACTAAAGCGCCGGCCAAGCAGGATGCCAATCCAAAATGTCAACAAGCTGAATATAAAAACAGCGCCGGTGGTCATGGCGGGGCTCAAACCCAGCATGCCGGCGGCAAAGCCGTTGGCCAAGTTATTCAAGGTTAGGGCCAGGCCGAGTACAACAGCCTCACCCGCCTCGATGCAGCCGGAATAATCCCGGTCCGCCAGTTCCGGATCGCTGATCATGCGCCCCAACTCCTTCAGCCGGCTCAGGAAGCCACCCCCACCTCTGGCCTCGCTCCTTACACGCACCTCTTCGACAGGGGTCTGCTGCTGGAAGGACTGGATAAGTACGTAGAGGCCGGCGATAACAATGATGCCGCCGCCCAGGTAGTCGGCAAGCGGGCCTTTCAGCCAGAGCGCAGCCAGGTCTTTCCCCATGAGCATGGTGATCAGAGTGCCGCAACTGGTGATCAGGGCAATGATCAGATTTGACAAGAATGGCAGGCAGACCTTGCGAGTGCCGTAAGCAAGCCCAACCCCGACGTTGTCCAGGTTGGACGACAGAGCGAGGACCAGGATTGTCAGGAAATTCATCGGCCGCTCCTCCAGCAATCGGACGTTGGATGCCAGCCTCTGATTGACCAATCCGGTCTTCAGATGATTGTTCGATCCTACATCCTTAATTTCCGGCTTTCGTCCTCTTACCCAAGATATATATGTCGGAGGCGCTATTTTCTGGACTCGCTTCAGGTTCTTGCGTCCCGACCTTAATGGAAATGTTCACTGTATTCATTTTTAAACATACCAAACTACCAGGCATTGCTGGCCCGGCACAAATGTGAAGCGTTCGTTGTATTCATGAGGAAGCCGCCAAAACATTTAGCGCCGGGCATTAGCTTAGGGTGCCAGCCGGACGCTGGCTTCGGACCTTTTTTATTCCGGGGTCTCCGGCACTGGGACAGCCTGCTCTTTTTCAAAGCGAGCCTCGGCCACCACATCCGACAGGGACTCCTGGGCCTCCGCAAAGCCGGACTTGATCTTATCTGTCAAGTCAGTCAGGCTCTGCATCGCCGATGACAGAGCCGGCATCAGGGCCGGCTTCACCGACGGCCACAGGGCGACCGCCGCCAGAGCCACAGTCGCTCCCAGCAGGAAAGCCTTGGTTTCCGGAGCGCCCAGCAGTTTGCCGGGGCTCGTACCGGGCGCGGCGCCCCTCACTGCCACACCGTTGTCGGACAGTTGGCGCCGCACCTCCTCCCGGATGATCCGGGCCAGTTCCGTTTCCAGGTTATCAGCCATCTAGTTGTACTCCTCCTTTAGTAAGAGACAATTTACTCAAAGACGCCACTCTTTCCACCAGAAAATCCAGGACAGCCGGGAACAGAATCAACGGCGCCGACCCGGCCCAATCGCCCAAGGACAGCGCCCTGGTGCCAAATAGTCGCTGCCCGAACGGCAGGTAGATGGACAGGGCCAGCAGCCCCACCGAAACCACCGACGCTCCGGCAAGCAACGGTGACGGCAGGCCCTGGGGACTGCAGGCCAGGGCATAGACGATCTGCTGGGCGGTCATACCCCCGAAAGCCAGTGTCCGGGCGGTGGTCAAATCCGTAGTATGCAGCAGGCTCCGGTAGGCCAGCAGCACCGTCAATCCGCTGCCAAGGCCGGTCACCGCCAACCGGCGGTTAAAATCGGGGTTCAGCAGCGGCTCATACACGGCATCCAGACGCCCACCCGGATGCAGGTCCTGGCGGGCGCGGCGCGGGGGCTGCCGCATCACCTCCGGATCCGGCGGTGAAACGCTCAGGGCAATGGCCGGCAGGCCGTCGCCGATCAAATTGATCCAGAGCAGTTGCAGGGGAAGCATAGGCAGCGGCAGCCCCAGGAAGACCGCTCCCAGCATCAGGATCACCTCGCCGGCGTTGGTACCCAGCAAGTACTGCAGGCTGCGCCGGATGTTCTGGTAGGTACTGCGCCCCTCCTCCACTGCCGCCACGATGGTGGCGAAGTTGTCATCGCTGAGCACCAGGCTAGCTGCCTCCCGGGTGACATCGGTTCCGATCTTGCCCATGGCAATCCCGATGTCCGCCTCCTTGACCGCCGGGGCATCGTTGGCGCCATCGCCGGTCATGACCACTACCTCGCCCAGGCTCTTCAAGCTCTTGACAATATCGTACTTGTGGCGCGGCAGCACCTGGGCAAACACCTTGGTCATGGAAGCCAGCTTGGCCAGTTGGGCAGCTTCCATGCCATCCAGCGCCGCTCCGGTGAGCACCGGATCCCCGGGGGCCATGAGGCCCAACTCCAAAGCAATCGCCCGGGCCGTGGCCGGATGGTCGCCGGTTATCATCTTCACCTTGATACCCGCCTGGCGGCAGGTGGCCAGGGCCTGGCCGACCTCCGGGCGCGGCGGGTCATGCATGGCAATCAGGCCGGCAAAAGCCATGTTTCTTTCCAGGTCTTCGTCGCTCGCCTGCTCCAGTTCAGTTGCGGTGATCCGCTTGTAAGATACCGCCAACACCCGCAGTGCCTGCTCCGACAGCCCCTGAGTCTGCTGCTGGTAGAAGAGGCGCATGGTGGGAAAGAGGGCCATCTCCTTGCCGTCATCCCGGAAGAACCTGCACCTTTTCAGGATCGCCTCCGGCGCCCCCTTGGCGAAGGCCCAGGCCTGTCCATCCTGATCAGTGCAGGCGACCAGCATGGACCGGCGATTGCTGTCAAAGGGTATCATCCGCTCTATCCGATACTGTTGTTTCAACTCGTCCTGCCAGAGGCCGGCCTTGGCCGCCGCCACCAACAGCGCACCTTCAGTCGGGTCGCCGGTGATCTGCCAGGCGTCGCCGTAGGACTGCGGCAGTATCAGCCGGGCATCGTTGCACAGGGAAGACACCAGCAAAGCCAGCCGCAGACCTTCGTCAACACTCCGGCAACCGTCGGATATGAAGTTGCCTTGCGGGTTGTAGCCGTCACCGGTCACTGACCACCAGCGGTCGGTGTAGATGACCCGCACCGTCATCTGGTTCTGGGTCAGGGTTCCGGTCTTGTCGCAGCAGATCACGGTGGCGCAGCCCAGGGTTTCCACCGCTGACAACCGGCGCACGATCGCCCGGCGCCGGGCCATCCGCTGCACCCCCACCGCCAGGGCCACCGTGGCGATGGCAGGCAATCCCTCAGGGATGGCGGCCACCGCCAGGCTGGCGCCGCTCAGCAGCATCTCCAGCAGGCTGCGGCCCCGCAGCAGGCCGCTGACTACCAGGGCGGCGCAGGCGCCCAGGGAATACTGCATGATGCGCGAACTCACCTCGCCCAGGTTCTGTTGGAGAGGTGTCTGCTGGGGGTGGCTCTCCTTGAGCATGGCCGCAATCAGCCCCATCTGGGTGTTCATGCCGGTGGCAAAGACCACGGCCTGGGCGCGGCCGCGGGTGATGTTGGTGCCCATGAACAGGCAGGCATTGCTGTCGCCCGCCTGGGGGCTCTTGGAGACCGGGTAGGACTCGCCGGTCAGGCTGGATTCATCCACGTCCAGGTCCCACTCGGAGAGCAGACGCAGGTCAGCCGGGATCTTGTCCCCGCTCCGCAGCAGCACCACATCCCCGGGGACGAGCATGGCGGCAGGGATCTCCTGCTCTGCACCGTCCCTGATCACGCTGGCAACCTGAACCTGCATGTTGCGCAGGGCCCTGATCGACTGCTCCGCCTTACTCTCCTGGACGGCACCCAACCGAGCGGTCAGGGCGACGATGGCCAGGATGCTGACAGCATCCCCCATGTTGCCTAAAAAGGCGTTGACCACTGATGCCCCGGTGAGCAGTTGCACCAGTTGGTTATCCATCTGGTCCCGGATCCGGGACCAGAAGCTCAAGGACTCTGGTTCCACCAACACGTTCTGCCGGTATAACTGCAGCCGCCGTTCCACCTCGCCGGAGGTCAGGCCATAGGCCGGGTTTGCCTGCAGAGTTTCCAGCAATACCGGCAGGTCCAGAGTGGGCACATCCGGCACCTGGACGACTTGGACGCCCGGGTGCCCCTCGGGCGGGGCCAGTGGGACCACTTTCTCCAGGGTCGCCGCGGCCTGCTCGCTATCGGGCCGCATCTCTTCTTCGGCATGCTCCTCCACCCAGCGCAGGCGTCCGGCATTGATCAGCAGGATGAGGCTCAGGAACTTCTGCCCGAACATGGCTGCCGAGGCGTTGAATACGTTCAGGAAGGCCAGTCCGATGCCGATCACGTTGCCGGCCCGGGCCAGCAGCAGGTTCTGGATATAGATCTCCCGGGCCTGTTTGGCCAACCGGAAGATATCGGCGATGCGCCCCGGATCAGCCTGCAGTGAATACATATCCGCCGATGCCAGGGGCGCGCCCAGGGCCAGACTGAAATCCGACTGCGCCATGGCTTCCACGTCAACCTGGCTGGAGCCGATGGTCATCACCAGGCGCCCACTGTCCTTCAACTCCTTGATGATTGCCGCTTTTCCCCCGGAAGTCATCCTGGCATGCCAATGCTCCACACCCAGGCGTCCGGCCAGGAACTCCGTGTATTCCTCGCCGGAGCTGCTCAACAGGACATGCCTGGTGATCCCCATTACCCGCAGCATCTCGATTGTCTGCTCCACATTCTCCCGCACCTTTTCCTCGACCGCCATCAATCCCACCGGGCGTCCGTCCACCACGATGTAATAAGGTAACAGACCGAGCTGTTCATAGCGCAGGGCGCTTGCCTTGCAGTGACCACAGGCAATCCGTGCCCGCCGCAGCGTGGAACGGGGGCCGATCAGCAGCTTTTGCCGGTCCACTACCGCCCTCACCGCTCCGCCGGCCAACAATTCGGCACGCCGCGCCCTCGGCGGCTGGATCCCCTGTTCCTGGACCTGGCGCCACAGGGCCGGGCCCATCGGATGCGTCACTTCCCGGTAGGCGGCCGCCGCCAATCCGAGCAAACGTTCAACCGGGTAGGCCCGGTCACTCGCATGGAAGTCCTTGACCACCGGCCCCGCTGAAAAGATCCCGGCCTCGCACCAGACAACCGTATCCAGGGACGGCAGAGACAGCAGGTGCCGTCCGTCGCCGAGCAGATAGCCATTCTCGTTGACATGGCGCTGGCCGGTCAACGACACGGTGGACTCGGCCAGCTTGACCGCAGCCGGCACTCCCGCTACCAGCATGGCCAGGGCCTGATTGAGGTCGCGCCGCAAAAAATAAACACCGCCAGCCAACGCCAGGGTCAGCTTGGTAGTGTTCTCGATCTGCGCGGCCAGCCGCTCGGCATCGGCGGGCGGCAGGGATGCCTGTCTGAGATCGATTGACTGCTCCTCGGCCAGGTCCAGGTAATTGGCTTTGGCATTCGCCGAAGCCACTTTTTCCGCAACGTTCAGCGTCTCGGTAAGGAACAGGACGATCACCCCGGGCACGCTTTCACGCGCCAGCATCAGGGCAAAGGATGCAGCAGCCAGCAGCAGGTCGGCATTCAACACCTGTCCGCGACCGGCTCCTCTCAGGCCCCGTTTCAGTACCGGGTAGCCAGCCAGAACGCTGACCAGAGCCGCCGTGTTAGTGAGCCGGGCTGACAACGGGGATGCTCCCCGCACGATTCTTCGCAAGGAGAGGGCTCCCAGCAGCAGCCCGACACCCGCCAGGCGCAGCACATCCCTGGCATGATCGGCCTGCCCGGACACAGCCCGTCCGGCCACGGCAGGCACCCGCCTGTCCGGGCTCACTCCCAGCCGGTTGCCTTTTGTTGCCTCCGATGCACCGGTGCCGCTCCCGATAACGTGCCGGTGCGGGCCTGACACTTCCGGGCGCGTCGGGGGCAACGCCATAGAAGAGGCTGCAGCCTCTCCCACGTGTTCGATCAACTCCGCCTCGCCGAGTTCGGCCGGGCGGTACAGGATCAACAGGCTGCCGGTGAGAGAGTTCGCCTGGACTGAAGTGATTGCGGGATGCCGCAGCAGCAGTTCACACAAGGATGCCCGGGACAGGAGCCCCGGTTTCAGTCCCGCCAACTGCAAGCGTAGTCGGCCCGGCAGGCGGTGGCGTACCGACAACAATTCTTCTTCTTTTACCAATAAAATCACCATGTTGTGTAAAGTGAGATACTACTGCCCACTCCTCGCTAGAAGCGGGCACTTCTTTCGAGTTGTGTTAAAAATTTGGGTCCAGGGCAGACTAAGAAAGTAAACATTAGGAATATTGATTTCCCAATGTGCTTGAATTATACTTGTATTATATCTTTTTGAATCCCATTTTGTAAAGTTATACCAAGAAAGGGGGATGGCACAAAATGTTCACGCGATTGGGGCAAGCGCTCGGGCCCTGGGGTTTGCTTGCGGTAGGCGTTGTAATCGGCGTCGCGGCATCTCCCCCGCTCCGCAAGTGCGCACGACGCCTCGCAGTCCAGGCTACACGTGGTGTCCTCAGCATTGCGGACGAGGCCAAGAAACTCACGGATGATCTTAAGACGGCCGCCTGTGGGGCTAAGGGCGAACTGAATAAATTAGTCGAAGAAGCAAGAACCGTGAGTGCGGAAGAAACTGCGGCGGCAGATCTATAGTTGTTCGTGAACCGCCAATCAATTGCTTCATCCCATTCAAGTGAAGCATGCTACAAAACAGATGTACGGCTGCAAGCTTGTATGCCTCACGACAGATTAACATCCGCTCAGTGCGGAGCCGGACGTTCTTTTGCCGTGTATGGTACCAGGCGCCCACCGTCGTTGACCCAGGAAATCGGGTTCAGGCACAGTAACCCGTTTCCGGGTCCATGAAATATGTGTCTTGGGATATGCCATCATAGAGCGACCAGACCTGAACGGCAACCTGCAAACAGATTTCTCTGAAGAGGCGCTTCTGCATGTTAACCCTGATACCTTCGACTGATCGGGTTAGCTCCTGTAGGCAGCGCTTTTTTTCATCTGCGGGTGTGACACCGGTCAAACACCACAGCAGCTTGCCCGGCTTCAGCCTCCGCACCGGCCAGGCGCAATCGCTGACCGCCCGGTTCCAGACCAGGTGACAGGCCTCCATCAATACCCTGTTCAAAATATGTGTCTCCCTGCTCCAGGCCAACTGTTCGCCCAGTACCTTCACCACACCCGCCGGGCACCCGTCCGGCAATAATCTCTGCTGCGCACCGGCCAGATCCAGCAGCACCGGGCGCTTAAAGACGCCTGCCGCCAGGCCGCTCAGTTCGACTGACAGGTCTGCCAGGAACGCCTGCAGTTTCCCCAGGCCGAGTAGCGCCTGCTGAATGCTCAGAGGATCGACACTTCCCTGCCACAACTGCTCTGCCAGCACCTCACCGGACACCGCCGAGAGCGCCTTCGCCAATCGATCCTCGATGACCCTTCGGCACTCTGCTACCAGACAGGCAACGCCATCTTCAAAGAGGTTATGGCGGGCTTCGATATCAACTGGTATGTACTGTTGCTTTTTCATATCGTTCGCCTCCCGATTGATCCCTCTTATTCCACCCTACATTATAGGTTAATCGACTGTTATTTCGTGTATCGCTCATGTTAGGTTTGTGTAAAGGTTTTGTAATTTTCACCACAGACAGCACGTTGTTGTTCATGGCAAAAGTGCCGATGATGGTCAGCAGCAATACGGCATCGAAGAGAATCCGCCGCCGGTAGATATAAGTGCGGCCGTCCTTGATGTCCGCCAGGATGCGCTTGCTTGACGTTACTGTGGCCTGAATTGTCAAGGGGTGAATAAAAAACAGGCTGATGATGACCGCGGCAAAGCTGATCGAGTTGACCAGAAAACACATCCCCACGCCGTAATACCCGATCACCAGACCGGCGATCGCCGGCCCCACGATCCTGGACATGCTAGGTAAATATGTATTTTACAAATAGTTTAACTGGATATAGAATTACATCAGTAAGGTCTTAAGGCTGCCAAATGGCCCAAAATATCGTCGTCAACACCCGGTAGTCACACCACTACAAGGGGGATACATTGTTATGAAGGTATTAGCGATAAACGGCAGTCCTAGGAAGAAGTGGAATACAGCAACCTTGCTGAATAATGTCCTTGAAGGAGCGGCCTCGTGCGGAGCGGAAACAGATCTGATCCATCTCTATGACTTTGATTACAAGGGATGCATCAGTTGTTTTTCCTGCAAGTTGAAAGATGGCAAGAGCTACGGCAAATGTGCCGTCAATGACGATCTGACGCCGGTTCTAGATCAGATGGAGTCGGTTGATGCGCTTATTCTGGGCTCTCCCATCTACTTTGGAGAGGTTACCGGTGAGATGAGATCGTTCTTGGAAAGGCTGTTATTTCCGTATGCGGTGTACGATGCGAACCACTCAACACTTTTTAAGAAGAGGATCAAGACGGGTTTAATTTACACTATGGGTATAAAAGAGAGCCACTTGAAGCAAATGGGTTATGATCAACGTTTTAATTTTTATGAAATGTTGATGAGGAGGATCTTTGGAGAAACAGAATCACTAATTGTGACCGATACCTATCAGTTTGATGATTATTCCAGGTACGAGTCAACCTTATTTGATGCTGCAGAGAAGACAAAGAGACGAGAAGAACAATTTCCAAAAGATTGCAAAAAAGCTTTTGACATGGGAGTGCGCTTTGCCCAAATCCAAGGGTAGATCTCTACCAGCCAGCCCGCGTTGATCCTCAGGTGCCGATTGAAGAGACCGTGGGTGGCCGGTGGTATGCCGCTTGCGACGGGTGGATTCTTGTTGAATACCGGACGTTGGAGGCGTACTGCCCTCCAAAGGAACTGGTTTTAAAATCACTTTATACGGGAGGCATGGGCGATGCTCTACCGGGAGATCGGCCAGACTGGCTGCCAGGTATCGCAGTTGGGTTTCGGCTGCATGAGGCTGCGGACGGAAGACGGTACTGTAGAGATGATGAACCCGAACAAGGCTGTCGATCAACAGTTGGCGACGAGGCTCATCCGCCATGCGATGGACTGCGGTGTCAACTACTTCGACACGGCCTATCCCTATCTCGGGGGCCAGAGCGAGACCGTACTGGGTAAAGCACTGCAAGAAGGGCGCCGCCAGAAGGTGTTCCTCACCACCAAGCTGCCGCTCTGGCTTGCCAAGAGCGGGGCCGACTTCGAGGCCTTCCTCAACCAGCAGTTGCAGAAATTGGGGACGGACTACCTGGATTTCTACCTCCTGCACGGCCTGAACGCCGCAAGCTGGGAGAAGGCCTTGAGCTTCAACGTGCTGGAATTTCTGGAGCGGATCAAGGCGGACGGTCGGGCCAGGCAGGTGGGCTTCTCTTTTCACGATCAGTTCCCGGTGTTCAGGAGCATCGTTGACGCCTACAACTGGTCGCTGTGTCAGATCCAGTTCAACTACGTCGATGTGAACTACCAGGCTGGTCTGACGGGTTTGCAATACGCCGCGGAGAAAAGGCTGGGGCTGATGATCATGGAGCCCCTGCGCGGCGGCAAGCTAGCCGAGAAACTGCCCCCGGATGTGGAGGCGATCTGGAGCGGGGCCAAGGTCAGACGGTCGCCGGCGGAGTGGGCGCTGCGATGGCTGTGGAACTTTCCCGCCATCTCCTGCGTGCTGAGCGGCATGAATACCATGCAGCAGCTCGAGGAGAACATCAATGTCGCCAGTGACGCCACCCCTAATACGCTGACCGAGGAGGAGCTGGTACTATTTGACCGGGTCAAGGCGTTCTATGAGCAACGGATCAAGGTGGACTGCACCGGTTGCGGCTACTGCATGCCCTGTCCCGAAGGGGTCAATATTCCTGGTAATTTCTCGGCCTACAACCAGTTGCACATGTTTGACGAGCCCTTGGCCGGCCGCATGATCCCTCCGGAGCAGCGGGCAGATGCCTGCAAAGAGTGCGGAGAGTGCGAGGATCTCTGTCCCCAGAAGCTGCCGATCCGGGAACTGCTCAAGGATGTTGCCAGAGAGTTGCCGGCAGGGGGCTTGCCCCCGATGCCCCCCTTGCAGGAGAAGCATTAACGGGGAATCGGTGTCTATTGTCCGGTAAACTGCAGCTTAACGCCGTTATTGAACGAACTAAAGGGGATCTTGAACCTGGGAGGCTCGCTCAGTGGCTGCTGCCACCCAGGACATATTTCTTTGCCCTGCATAAACACGCGGATCTGGAGAGAAAGCCTTTGCGGGACACTCTTTCATGGGTTATTATGGTTATGCTAGGGGGGATATGGCATGAAGCTGAAAGGGAAAGTGGCGATCGTCACCGGGCCGGCCGCGGGATGGGCCGCGCCATCGCCGGGGGCTATGCCCGTGAAGGCTTTTAAAGCTTTGACGGCTTGGTGTCAGGCAGACCGGTGAATATTTCCAGCGTCACGGGTCCTGCTATATGATCAAAAAGGAGTAGGTGATTTTTATGGCAAGTAGTCTGCTCAAACCCATCAGGATCCGAAACATGCAATTGAACAACCGCCTGGTCATGCCGCCTATGGGTACCGCCAAGGCCTTGTTGGACGGACATGTCAGCCAGGAAATGCTGGCTTACTACAAGGAGAAGTCCGCCGGCGGTTATATCGGGCTTGTCATCATCGAACACAGCTATGTCAGCCCCGAAGGCAAGGCGCATGAGCACCAGTTGAGCGTGGCGGAGGATTCGGTCATCGATGGTCTGAAAGAACTGGCGGAGGCTATACACAACCAGGGGTCTAAAACTATCGTGCAGATCAATCATGCCGGAAGCGCGGCCAGCGCTGACATTACCGGTGTCACACCGCTAGCGCCCTCGCCCATCGATAATCCCCGCAGGGGTTCGTCTCCCAGGGAGCTAAGCAAGGAAGAAATTTCAAAAGTGGTACAGGAATTTGCCGCAGCAGCAGGGAGAGTCAAGATAGCCGGCTTTGACGGAGTGGAATTGCATTCAGCACATGGCTATTTTCTAAACCAGTTCTTCTCCCCTCTGACTAATCGACGTCATGACGAATATGGCGGAGAAATAATTAACCGCATCAGAATACACCTGGAAACTATCAAAGCGGTCAGAGAGGCAGTGGGCCCGGATTACCCAATCTTTGTTCGTCTGGGCGCTTCGGATTACTGTGAAGGTGGCACAACGATCAATGACAGCATAGTGGCAGCCCGGGCGTTTGAGGCGGCAGAAGTGGATGTCCTGGACGTATCCGGCGGCTTTTGTGGATACAGTATTCCCGGCACAAGCGAGCAAGGGTATTTCGCTCCTCTGACCGAAGCCTTAAAACAGGTGGTTAGCATCCCGGTCATTCTGACGGGTGGTATCAAGGATGCCGAGACCGCTGATCGACTGCTGCAGGGAGGCAAGGCAGACCTGATCGGTGTGGGCCGGGCAATAATGTCGGATTCGCTCTGGGCCAAGAAGGCAGTGGAGAGCCTGCAGGGCAGATAAAATTTCATAAATATCAATCACCCAATGCCTTTAGCAATGCATCCCGGGGCAGCAAAGGACTACCAGGACAGCAATCCTACATTCGCCCTGTGCGCGGCCATAGCTTCACTGCATTGGCTTAGCCAAGGTTGGGGATATGAGATAGATTCTTCTGATGTGTATGCCGCTTACTCGCTGGCTCTGGAAGCAGGACAAAAAATAGGAAAGTTGGAAATGGTCAAGAATGATGTAGCTCACATTATCGAGCAGGACCGTTCACCGGGAATGTTCGTCAAGCAGGTGCTCGGCCATTATGTGGGCAAGTAACCCCCCAATCCATTTTTGTTCAAAGCCCTTCTTGTGCCCGAGGAACGCACCTTTCGCTAAGGGGTGAGAAATGATGATCGACTACCGGGAAGCATTACAAAAGGAATTGAAAGATCCCGTCTTTAAACAAGCCTGGGATAGCTACGAACTTGAATACCATCTTGCCAACCTTCTTATTAAGCTTCGCAGCGAAGCGGGTGTGAGCGGTAAAATAAAAGGGACGATTTCCGGCCAAAGAGATGAGTTGTAATCTCCACCTAAGCCCCTGCTATGAATGAACTACTTGGTAGCTTTATTTTCCTCGCATATACTTCTTTAAAGCATCATAAAAGTTTTCTCTGCTGCCTGCCATAATTATTACTATGACTTCTCCTTGTTGATTTTCTCCTAAAGTATATGCTATTTCATAATTTACATTATCGTAGTCTACATCATAGCAATATATTCCATTCAAATCTCCTTTTTTCACTTGTCCTGCATCAGGATTTTCTCTGATAAGTCTTATGGCATCTTCATATATTTTCTTTAAACGCTTGTCTTTTATTTTTTTTAGATATCTTTCAGCAGCTGGTAAAAAATCAATTGGGAGCATTTCTAGTCCTCCAGGTCCGAGAATATTTCCTTAAGTTTTTCATCTCCGGACCCTTCAAGCTTGCTTGCTATTAACCTAGCTTCTTCTAGCATTTTTTCAATGGCAGGTTGAACCTGAGCATGCATTTTTTTAAATTGCTCTACTAGCTTCTGACCTTCATAGCCTTGTCTTACAAGATCCTCTAAGATTACTTCTGCAAACTCGGTGTCTTTGGGCACTGGTCGGATAATTATCATTGTTGAATTAGGCATTATGCATTCAACTTCATCACGTATGTTGAGCTTATTAAAAAAATCAGCAGGAATAGTTATTTGCCTTTTCTTTGAAACACTTATTCTCTTAGTCCTCACGTGTCCAGAATCCAAAATATCACCTATCCTTGTTTTCTTAGGTACACGTTCCAAAGTATTTACCGACATATTATATGCTCCTTTCTAAAAATAATGCTTAGATTCTTTGAAGTTAAGATTTCTTGGTTTCTTGGTTATTATACCATAGGTTAATATTTTTTGAGAGAGCCATTTAAAAAACTTTTTGTATCTACACCGCCACCTGTATTGCTGGTCGTGGCCCATTTTGGTAGCCCAGCAGCCGTTCAAAGCACCAATGGCACCGAAGGCGGCGAAAGAATTTTATTTCAATCGGCATTTTTGTTTTCCTGCACTACATCCTGTAAATAGCGCGTGATCCGATCCCGATTCGCATCGAGACTGGAGAACAGCCGCTGGTTGTCCTGTTGACAGGTTGCCGATATACGCTGCTTCTATTGATGCCTAACAGCTCTGCCTGGCGCTTCACCGTCATCTGTTTGCTGCCAAACTCGACGAATGCCTTACGGTCGTTTGCGGCCGAGGATTTTTTCATAGTTGATCCCCGGCGATGCCGGATTGTTGCGGAACTTGGTGACAAAGTCTACGACCTTGCCCTGTTCATGCCTGGAACAGCCACAAGGGCTGTTAAAAAATTCGAAGATATTGCCACAGAATATTTACCTGCCAGACTGCTCATCACAATTGCTCCCGCATCCAATTAGCTCCGACTCAGAGCCTCTTCAATCTCAGTGACAATCCCGGAATCGGCCATATAAACCTTCCAGCCTGCGGCATCAAATACTTCCCTGAATTCTTGCTGATCGGATCTCAACAGCGCCACCATTTCCTGCTCCCATACAACCTCGGCCTCGGCTATGACTTCGCCCCGATCATTCGTCAATTCAAATCCTATGCAATCTGGTTGCCTTATACCTTTTTCTACAAATTTCTCCACAATCCTGCGACATTCTTCATCAATTATCTCTTCGAGACGATCGCTCCAGCTTGGAGCAACCATATCCACCTGTGGTTCTATTTCCCAGGCTGTGTCACCGATCTGCAGATAATGTCCTTGCTGTAACGCCGGTGCCTGGGTTTGCAATTCTGACATGCTTTTTACGGTCAGAAACTTGCTTATCGACGTGAAATACAGTCCAACCTCATCAACCTGCTCCCCAACCACGCTCTCCCAGGCCTTGCGGTACATCTCCAGTTGCGGAGCATAATAACTCACCAGCGAGGCCAACTGCTGCTCGCCACGCACGGTATCAGTCTTGAAATCGACAATGACCCAGCCATCCCCTTCTTTGAAAATCAGGTCGATGGTTCCGGAGATGACGGTATCTTCCGGCGTGTCGATCTTTATGTCAGTGTAGAAGGGCACCTCGGAGTAATGTTGGCTGCTGCCCATGGCCCTCTTCCAGAGCGGAGAGTCCAGGACTCTGCCTACCTCTTGCAGCACACGGGGGGCCTCTTTGGGGTTCCGCCTCTCCTCGGCCAGCGCCTTGGTTGCAAGCTGCTCGATATCCGCTACCGGCCCTCTGGCGCAGGCGTCGAGCAATCTGTGGATCACATTGCCCCAGGACTGGCCTCGCCTGGTCGCCACTCTGGCCGGCGCCGACTCTCTCTCCTCGACGAACGAGGTGACTGGTAGGTGACTGTAGCTGGCAGTGTTGGCGCTACTGCGTGCTGCTTGAATAGCAGCCTTGGCCTTAGCAAAATCATCGGCCTCCAGGTCTGCCCTCTGCGCGGTTTCCTCAATCCTATCCCCGCCCCCGCACGGTTCCAGTCCAGGAACAGCGGCCAGGTAGTCTTCGAAGGGATTCCAGGGATTGATTTTCGGCTCCCCTGCATAGGTGCTGATCACCAGCAGATCCCTCGCCCTCGTGGCAGCCACATACAGGAGGCGCTTCTCCTCGGCATCCAGGTACTGCTGCTCGGTCTCACAATAGGCATCCCATTCTGCGGGCTGAGCCAGGACCTCACTGGCATACCCCTTTCTCTTCTCGATCACGAAATAGCCGCGGGGCATCCCATCCGTCCTGGAGATATGCACCTTGGGGGTGTGAGGTCTATTCTTCGCAGGGTTGGCCAAAAAGACCACCGGAGCTTCCAGTCCCTTGGCCTTGTGCAGGTTCATGATCCGCACGCAGTCGCTCTCCCAGGGGGCGATGGTGATCTCTTCCTCGATGCCCACTTCTAGCAAATCGGCCAGGTAATCCACCAGGCCCGAGAAGGATGTCGTCCCCTTCCGCTCGGCATCAGCCAGCAGTTCCAGGCACTGGATCAGGTATCCTGCCTGACTACGGCCCATTTCTCCGACCAGAGCATCTGGCACGATTCCCAATTCG
>Ga0224558_1001373_pt1 | contig 25616 bp, 29 predicted proteins | sample 714S32024metaG_FD_180682 | JGI IMG/M metagenome (GOLD analysis project Ga0224558, IMG submission 180682) | Peat soil microbial communities from Stordalen Mire, Sweden - 717 S3 20-24 | ecosystem: Environmental > Terrestrial > Soil > Wetlands > Peat | place: Sweden: Norrbotten County, Stordalen... | reverse complement strand
GCTTGGAAAGCCTTGCCAGAAGCGGCTTTTGTCAAAAAGACAGTTATTGATGCTCATCGATCTAAACATGAATCCATCGCCTCAGGCTGGCTTCATCGTAGCGCAAGACCGATCCTTCCTCAAACCTACCTCGCCGGTCTGGAAAGTCTGGAACCTCCAGATTGTTTCCTTCGAGCACGCGAAAGCGTCCGCCGCGCTAGCGGCTTCGTGCAAACGGGCTTGTGGGAAGTAACGAGCGAGGGTTCCTGGGCGGGGGCAACGAGAGCTACACTGGGCCACTACAGGCGTCTTTCTGCAATCACACCCGCAACTGCATCGAGAATTCAGACCAACCGCTCAACCCTTCGCACAAGCGTCGAAGGACCCACCTTGAGCGTCGAAGACAGATTAAATATTGTTCGTAGAGATGGCGACTTCTCACCCCGCTCCAGTTGCCCAATGTACGTCCGATGGTAACCGGCTCGCGCGGCGAGACCTTCCTGAGACAGACCGCGGCTCTCGCGGACGCTCCTTAACACCCGCCCGAATGCGCTCTCGGGGCTTTTTCCACGCCCTGATGGTGCCGTGAGCTTCGCCATACGGCACGATCATCGGGGCAGTGAATACTATTGTGCGACCGACTATAGTATGTAATTAGCATTGATGTAATGGACGGCCCGATGGACAATTGGTGCATCGTTGCTGCGCACCAATCCGCATGCTCCTGGACCTCCATCGGGCGCTCGAATGCTTGGTGCAGCGACGATCTTAATTGGAGGTTTGAGATGCCGCACGATCTCTCGCGTGATGAGTACGCAACGTTGAGATGATGTACCGTAGACGAAATGCCGTGGCACAATCTCGGTACGAAGTTAAAAAAGCCGCCTGCAACGGCGGAGGAAGCTATCAGGGCTGCACACCTCGGCTGGAGAGTTCTCAAAAAGCAATTATATGTTGGCGATGAGCACCGTCCGCTTCCTGGTGAGTATGCAATCGTCCGGGAAGACCGCTGGAAGCTTAATCAAGATAAGGCAATTTTTGGAACTGTGAAGCACGACTATCAAATGCTTCAGAATACCGAGGCATTCACTTTCTTCGACCCAATTATCCAGAAAGCGGCAGCTTTCTACGAAACCGCCGGCGCACTGGACAATGGGCTTGCCCTGCGTGAACTGGCGCTCATTGCGCACTTCGCATGCGGTCTGCCTGAAGATGGCCGGAGCGTAAGTCTTTGAAAAATGTGGTGGCCAGGGACGGAGTTGAACCGCCGACGCCAGCCTTTTCAGGGCTGGATTCTACAGGCTTAACCTCTTTTTCAATCAACAACTTAACTCGTCAAGATGGCCGTTTTATTGTGACCATTCTGTGACCAGCGCCGATGTTCGCCTAAGCGTCGGCCGAGAACATAAGAAGGATGAGTCGCACCTGCCCGAATTCGGGTCCGGGAGGAAGCGCATGCCCTAAATAAATGATTTGAGTATCGTTCTCATCCTGAGTACAATTGTTCTCGGAATGAGTACGCGCAATACTGGCCTCGCAGACCTTCTATTCGGCCGCACACGGGGTGCCGTGTTGGCGCTGCTGTATGGCCGTGCGGATCAGTCCTTCTATACCCGCCAAATCGCGCGCGAGGTCGATGCCAGCGTAGGCGCGGTTCAACGTGAACTCGAAAACCTGTCTAAAGTCGGCCTCATCGTCCGGAACTCAGTGGGCAACCAGGTTTTCTATCAGGCCAATCGGGACTCCCCCATATTCTTGGAGATGCGGACCCTTGTGAATAAGACGATTGGTGTCTTCAGCGTTCTGCGTTCTGCGCTGGCGACTCTCTCGAAGCGAATCGTTGTGGCATTTGTGTATGGGTCCGTGGCACGAGAAGAAGAAACGGCACAGAGCGACATTGATCTAATGATTGTTGGAGACGCCACACTTGACGATGTACTTTCGCGTCTCTCTGCAGTCGAGAAAGCAATAGGCCGACCGGTTAACCCAACCGTGTATTCCGTTGCCGAGTTCAAGTCGAAACTTGCGACCGGGAATCATTTTGTCACCGCTGTGCTAAAGGGCAGGAAAGTGTTTTTGTTAGGAGACGAAGATGAGCTTAGAAAAGTGGGTAGAGTACGGTTGGCTAAGACGGGAAGCCTCCAGTCCAGGTGAAATTAAGGATTTACTGGGAATTGTGGAGCGCAGCCTTGCGGATTCCAAGGTCGAGGCTGTATCGACCGATCTTCGATTCATCGCTGCTTTCAACGCGGCGCTCAGCATCGCAACGACTGCGCTCCGTGCCTCCGGTCATCGCACCGTAACCCAAGCCGGCCACCATGTCAAAACGATCGAATCTCTGGAACTCACCATAGAAGCGAACCCTAAGCTCATTCAGAGATTCAAGACATTCAACAACAAGAGGAACAAATCGGTTTATGACGTGGCGGGTGCCGTATCAGACCAGGAACTGGAGGCAATCGTAAAGCTCGCAATTGAACTCAAGGACAGTACCATGGCGTGGCTGCAGAAGTTCCATCGGGAGTTGCTAAAAGGCTAACGAAGGCGGTCTCGGCCGGAAGAAAAACCTAGATGAGCCTAACTGATTCGCCGACGTTGGTAGTCACCGGGCCATTCTTTCGCATACCATCGCGTGCCGTACAATCACAACTGATGGAATTTACTGGGGCGCCTGCGGTGATCATGCCCTAAGCTGCCCAGCGTAAGTCCGATGAGCATATTTCACAGAAGAGTTATCCAGAGACTCATCAACGAAAGCGGCCAGTTCCTCCGTTCTTCGCAAATCGGCAGCTTAGTGGCCAGATTGAATAAGCCGATTGAGGCGAATAAACCGGTTGAGGCGTTCTCCGCTGAGTGGGAGTTGGTGCTTTTGTCAGCGTTCCACAAAATTGGAACCGTGAATCACGAACCCCAGTGCCCGGGGACGAGGCGTCCTGATCTTCTTTTCACATCGCGCGAAGGGGTCTCTTTCCTAGCGGACATTACTGTAGTGTCAGATAGCGGGATCCGAGTCTTGTACCCCGTTGAAGCCTTCAGCTCCGCTTTGATGACGAAGATTCGTGAAAGGGGACTTCGCGGTAATAGCTTCAGTTGGGAGTTGCGAAAGTCGAAGGCCACGATCTATCGCGGAGGGCCGCGTCCAAAACTGCGGTTGTGCACGCACCGACAGTTTGGAACTCGTATCTTTAATAGAGACTTTGACAAGTTCCTAGAGCGCGTTCAGAAGCAGCCTAAGAACGCGACGCAATACGTCATTGACACACCAGACTTATACGTTCGCGTGATGTACGAGCCAAGTCAGGAGTTCTGCAGTGGCCGTTACCCGGCGTTTGAGTATCCGCACTCTGAGACTGAAAACCGTGTCTTTGGTGCGTTAGACGACAAAGCCATCCAGCTAAGAAAAGCCCGCCTCGGCGTGGCAATGGGCGTTCTTTTGTGTGATGGCGGAACCACCATGTTGCAAGCCAAGAAATCTTTTCAGTCCTACTCTACCGGGGAGATACTGGCGCGATTCTTCACAGAAAACCATGATATTTCTTTTGTGGCCATTTTTACTGCGCAGCACGGCCGAAGTTCAAATGTGGGGTCGTCAGACTACTGGGTGCAGGTGGACCTCCATGGGAATCCGAAGCATAAGGCTTTTGTGACCTCCCTGGGCCCGCTCTTCGATTCGCTCCGCCAACACCTCCCCTCGCCTAGGCACGACCCAACGAATGCTCGCTTGAGATTGGAAGAGGGGGAACCGAGATATAAGTTTCCCTATTTTGGAGGAATGAGCATGACAGGCCGATCAATTCGCATGTCGGCACGAGCGCTTCTCGAGCTGTTAGCAGGCACGATGAGCGTCGAGGATTTCAACTATAAGTCGGTTAACCCATTCCTGCATAAGCTGCAGAACGGGCGGTTGATTACTGCAATTAATTTCCATCCTCTGGAAGACAGGGACGACGACGAAGTCACAATAGAATTTGGTGAGCCCGATCCGATCGTCACCGAATTCCGCAAGCCCGCGAAAGCTCTTGCTAAACAATAGTGACGACTCCCCGACATTCGAAGTGGTTTAGCTAAAGAAGAAAAGGCCATGCTCATTTGTGAACGTGGTACTCAGGCGGACAGCCACAATTCCATTTGCTTTGGTGGCAGGCGCTGGGGCGCATATTTGCGGAGAAATGATCGGGCGAACTCGTTTGTCAATCGTGAATCGTCGTCGGCTCTCATAATCAGACACGTTTGGAAACACAAAGAGGTATCAGAAAGTGGCTTTACCACTACACCTTCAGCGCTAACGGCCAGGGCGGTAGGTTTGGTGAGGATGGCCACACCTACGTGCTCAGATACCAAGTGAACCGCCTGTTGAGCTGTAATAATCTCGTGTCCGTGTTTCGGAGCGATTCCTTCACGTCGTGCCGTGTCCATGATTGCGCCATGAATGAAAGGGTGAACTCGTCGCGCCAACAGAATCCATTCATCGTTTGCAAGATCTTGGAGCATGACGTGCTCCCTTTGGGCAGCGGCGTGGGTCTGCGGGAGAACCGCGTAGAGTGGCGTCAGAGCGAATGGCACGGACGTGGTCTGAGTGTTCTCCGGCGGCGCCGTCACCAGTGCCAAATTCAGTTCGCCTGCTATGACACTATGGACCAACTCGATTGAGAATTGACTGATCAGTCGAATGCGGAGCTTGGGGTACAGCGGAAGACGAATTGCAAGAATGGCCGAAACCCAGGCTTGATCGGCATAGGGCGAGTGTCCAATCAGCAAAACGCTATCTCTTCCATCATGGGCGGCACGAGCAAGATGAACAGCCCGCTCCATATGCAAGAGCGAAGAGTGAGCTTCTTCGACGAAGACTCGCCCTGCGTCGGTGAGCTCCACAGGGACAACCCGTCGATTATCCCGAGTGAAGAGCTGAAATCTATGCTCTTCTTCGATCTCAGTGATCTGTTTGCTGAGCGTAGATTGGGTGAGGTGCAATCTGTGGGCAGCACGAGTGAAGTTCAGTTCTTCAGCCAAGACAATTACTGCGTGCAGATGGCGGACTTCGAGGTTGGGGAACATGGCTGAAAACCTTAGGCCGTTGACACCTCGCGCTTCGTCCCACGAGGCTGTGCATATTCTGAGCGATTTCCGTACAGGAGTGATTGTTTTTCTGTTTGGTGGCCCGGATTCGGGACAGAATTAGGAAGGGGCTGAAGCTAAAGGTTTTCGTGAGGCGAGTATTGTCAGCCCAACTGCGCAGCACGAAAAACGGGCAGCGCCGGTAGGAGCATCATCTGCCCTGAGAGCGGGGGACCCTTCGACGACCCTAGCTGTTCCAAGGCGGTAGCACACGGCTGCACGCTGCCTCCTTGGCGTAAGTTCCGACTTCGGATTGCCGACGATTCGGGAACTGCCTCATTCTTGGACGGAAACGCGTTTGTGAGTACCTAATCAGAGCATCATTCTTCGGAATTGGCGGTCGCGAATCTCACTTCCGGCATAGGGTCCAGTTCCGCGTTTGTGAGCAGCTGGATGAGACGATCATCAGACATCCCATGCCGCTTCAAGCAGCCTGCCAACCTAACCGCAGCAGCTCTCACCAGGGTGATCGATATCGTTTCGATCTCATTTGGATTCTGCCGCGAATAGTCTGTCTCGATAAATATCAACCCGGGTGCCGCAGTAAGACGTTCGCAGTCCAGTTGTGTGAGGATAGGGGTTGACTCGGAGCGGAGGCTGACGGCGCTTGGGGCAACCCGCTCTCTTTCAGAAAGGTGGAGATTTTGCCAAGTTACGGGAAGCTCATGGACGTGAGAGCGCCGTAAAATGTCGCGTGGTCGAAGTACTGGAAGTGATTGCAGGATTGCAATGATGCAGAGTGATCAAGGATCGCAGATTGTGTCGGAACAACCAAATCGTTCAGACGACCGTCGAACATTTCCGATACGGCGGCAGACAGAAGCAGGCCGTGACCTAAGCCGCTATCTGAGGCGATGTCGTATTCCGCTCCCCACGTCTTAAGATCGAGCCCTTCCGCTAAGAGCCGATGCATATCCAAAAAGTCCGATCCCTCCCTCATAACAGAAATGCCCCGGGGCATCTGCCCAACTGACGTGAGGTACGATGCCGCGCCCTCAGCGTATGTCGCATAGAACGCTCCATCTCTCTGCCGAGCGCACAAGCGATAGAGCGCTCCTATGCCTTGAGCTAGATCTCCGCCTAGTGACGCAAGGGGTGTGCCCCAGTGTGGTGTTCCAAGCGTCCAAACCCGCACCTTCATCGCTGGATGTGAGGACCGGAGGCGGGCCGCAACCTGGCATGCGACTAGACCCCCACGCGAATGAGCAATAAGCAGCACCTTGCGCTGCCCCAGAACAGCCAGCCGTTGTAGCTCCTCGGTCAATGCTCTAATGTTTTCGGTAATCGAGAGAAAGGTGTCATGCTCAAATCTGGCTACCTGAAGGTCGGGGCGGACTTCGCGAATCCGCATCGCCACCTGAACTGCGCACGAGAAAGTCCCATGAACTACAACGACGAGGGGCGTATCCGGGCTTGCTTCAGCCACATTTTCGATTCGCGGACACTTCGGAGCCGTCGGCTCCAGCCTACGCTCTTCATCGGTCAGGCGCATCAGGAAGCCGGGATCGTGCGTAATCGGGGCTGGCTTCCTAAGGAATCGCCGCACAATTCGACCAATGAGCAGCCCGGCCCGTCTCCGCACCCTGAAATACCACCTAAATGCAGGTTTCCGATCCTGTAACATTACCGGTGGCATGTATCCCTCTTGTGGCAGACTGTCGGCCTCCAGAATCACACTTTTCTCCCCGCAGTAGAGGCGACAGTCGAGGGTAGGCGGCAATTCGCCTTCAGCATCAGGGCCGTAGTCAGCGAGCCGCGACGGGTATGGAACCCAATCGTCCCATTCATAGTCGATTCGAATAACATCAGCCCCCTCGGGGACTGTTATGACAACCGCCGTGTTTTCGTGCCAAAATTGAATGCCATGCGCCTTTGATTCAAGAGCAACCTCACCATTCTCGCCCCGAGAGCGCGTAACAAAAAGTGTCTGAAGTTCCTCAGCGGCCCGCCCCGCCCACGACGATATCGGATCAGCCCACACGGAAGGTGTGTTGGACGCGATTGCATCGAGAAGGTGCCAGGGTACGCGAAGGCCGCTGTTTTCAGCGAGCTTGTGGGCCAAAGGGATAAGCTCGCTCGTCAGACTCTGACGTCGCCCAACAGATTCCGGGTGTAGGTCCTCGTCCTTGCCGGATTCCATCAGAACACGCGCGGTCCACATTGCAGTAACGCCTTAATTCGAGATCAGAAGCACACTTATTCTATTCCAGTTCGCCCACCGCTGTATGGTTCGCTCCGTAGGGAGCGCAGCGCGATTCGCGGGAACGCTGCGGTACACCGAGCGAGTTAGCGCATTCGCAATCCGCAGGCCGACGAGGTCAACACATTAGTGTTCCCACGCTTCTTCTCAGCAGATCCGCGACGGCTGCGCGAATTAGGCTTGCGAGCCGGGCTCCGGTCCAAAAAACCGCCTCACAAAGCGGTCTCTATCTGGAGCAGAGGTAAATCAGGAGAGGTAAATCGCCAAACCACTCATCGAGAACTGATTAGTCCTGATATTTCGGCTAGGCTGGAGACAAAATCCTGGATGCTTGGGCGTTTAGTGGGACTTATCTGCCTAGCGAGCCGATCACTTCCGAACTAAAAGTATTCGGGAGTTCCTTTGTCCAGGTCGTTGGCTAGAGCGAGAAGTGCACGGGTGCACCCGGTACTTGTGTTGGTTTTCATCTTCATCGGTGATACGTTTGGCTGAATGGACAATTGGAAAAGAATTCTGCTGCGGGCTGGTGGGGTCGGCGGGGGATTCGCCGTGGTCGCAGGGGTCATACTCGGAATCGCTGTTTGGTGGTCCGGGAGACCCGCGAAGCCAAAGCCATGGAACACTCAAGCCATAACCCCGGCGGGAAAGAACGAACTGGAAATTCAGACCAGGGGGGAAGTCTTGCATCTCCAGCCGAAGTGCAATCTAAAGAACAACACGGGCAAGGACTACAGGATGGCGGCGGAATCGGGGACGCTCATGTTGGTAAACCCCGATAACGGCGGCTTGGAAAAGTTGGATGATGCGACTTGGGACCGCACGATCGTCATTCCTGCTGGGCAGACGGTCAACGTGAAGTTCGATATCCCCTACAGCCTCGGTGAGTACGGGGAGACCGCGAGCAATCTGGCTGATATGAACAAACTCACGGCATTTGCAGACAAGCGGATGAAAAGGATAAAGGACTTGAAGTTCTTCGACTACATAGAGCGGTACGAAATCGACTGCCCCAATTCCTGGATGGACAAATAGGAAATAGCGATGGAGAACTGGAAGAAAGTAGCAATTCGAGCGGCGGGATTTGGAGCCGGATTCGCACTCGTTGCGTTTGTCATTTTGGGTACGGTGCTCTGGTGGTTGAGCCGGCCTCCCAAACAAAAGCCGTGGGATGACAAGGCAATAGTGGCTTCGTACGAGAGCCTGGACACGGAAGGTGATGCGAATACGTTCCGCTTTACCTACACGATTGAGAACAAGACAGATATCGACTATAGGGTTGAGAATGATTCCCGCGTCCACTTGGCGGCGTTTTTGAAACGGTCTCAGGCCCTGAGTTTTAGCAATTCCGAGAACCTACATGCCGACTATCCCATATACATACCGGCCAAGAGCCGCGTTCGCTTTCAGGTACATCTTGGATACCCTTATCCGATAAAACCGGACTACAACGCGTCAGACGATGTGCAACACGACTTCAATACGAAGGTGGCTCAATACGTCACAAAAGAACTGGGGAATGTCGATGGCTTCACATTGCTCGATGACGACCACCGGTACAAAATCGTGATGCCCAACGGTTGGACGGAGAGGGCCAAGCTGCCGATGAAGGTTACGGCCCCGAGTCCCGTGAAATAACCTCCTCGAACTCGGAGTGTTGTTGTGCGCGGAGCCTGGGCTCCTTGATGGCGCTCGCGCCGTGTTCCTCGATGAACCTCTCGCTGTAGAGTCAAAAGGTTGCTGTGGAGCCAGAGGTTGTACCTAGCGCACTGCGAATGGATTTTCAGGGTGTCGAAGTCGAGAGCAACGCCTATCCCAAGGTTGACTTGTTGGAGTCCTTACGGATTTGTTCGATGACATCTTCCGGAAAGCGCAGCCATTTCCCCTTCTTCGGATGTACCATTCGCTTGACGGTGATATGGTGCAATTTGTCTACATCGTGCTCATCGTGCGAGTGAACGGCTGGGGCCGTATCGTCGAAGCTGTTGATCATGTCCATCGTCTTTTTCTGATAATCGGGGTCGTCATGATCGATGTAACTGATTTTGCTTCGCCAAGGCGGCAAGTACTTGTCCCATCGCCGGGTTGTGAGGAAGTCAGTTTCGTCAGGTGGATATGGAGCAAAGTTTATCAAGCCTTCACGCAGCGCGGATTCCGGCAGGTGCGAATAATGCTCGACGAGCTTCTTCATCTCAGCCTTCAAATCGTCACCGCTAACGAATGTCTGGAAGGGATCGAGGAATAGTGGAACGATTTGCTCATGGAAGCGATCTTTCGACGTAAAGACAGTGCAGAACGGGAGGTAATAGAGATATGCAAGATCGATCTGGTGGCTCGGCTTCACATTCCGCAACAATTCGGTGGGCAGCACCAGATGGAAAAAGACGTTGATGGAAAGGATGAAAACGAAATAGGGCACGTGCTCGCGGAGCGGAGGCCGCCTCTTCTCGATCCAGTCATTTAGAACCCATTGGGTTGCCTCGGCTACGCCAAGCAATCTAAGACCGAAACCGAGTAGCCATTCGGGATCCATATTGTCGATGATCGTGTCTGTGATCTGTTTCGCCTCGGCAAGCGTTTTGGGCTTTTTCCAATGCCCCAATTCGCCCAGAACGGGCTTAATCTTGGCATCGAAGTCGATCTGCGATAACGCCCGGCGCCAGTCTTTTGCAATACTCCGTTCGACCTCACGAAATTCCCGGCGCGACCACCTGTCCAGCGCCTCTTCTTCCTTGCTTCGCTGGAAGATCATGCCCTTGTCATCCCCCAACTGAACGGGCTTGCCGCCACCTAGCAGGGGCCGGAAACGTTGTTTCTTAATATCGAACTGGCGGCTCAATTCACCTTTCAGGATCGTCATGTGATGCACGTTGGCGCAGGCCTGCGCGTCCGGTGTTCGGTCTGCCAGCGACCCGACGAGTTGCTCCGGGGTGCTCCTGCTGCGTATGGATTTCTCAAGATCGGCCAAGCATTCGACAAAAAAGAGTGGCGTGATGTTCGACATGTAAAAGTTGTCGAGCAAAACTGCCTCGTCGAGGTTCAGGCTTTCCAGCGATGACTTGTCGAAAATCAGGATTGGTCCCTGTGGCATATCAATTCTTCTCTATCTGACCGTGCTTTCGCCGGCCGTTTCTGGCTTCGATGGAAAACCCCGAGGTTCGATGCCAGATGGTCGCCTTTACGAAATCCTTCTTCCTTAGAGCCAACCAGATCAGAAGCACATACGAGACTGTAGCGACGCCGAATGCGAGAGGAAGACCGATGACGAAATGTTCAAACAATGAGGTCACGGATTTCATCGTTTGCCTCCTGCGGTTGGGCGCACGGGAGGCTTCTCTGGCACGTCGGTGATGTTGCTAATCGCCTGCGCCAACTCCTCGGCGTCGGCGGTCTTTTTAGCGATTATTTGGGTTGTTCTTTCTGCGTCTTCGTTGAGTTGGTCGATTACCTTGTGCAGCAGTTCGATGCCCTGGATTCGCATTTCGCGCGGGGCTTCGGAGAAATGCCATTCGCTTTCCTCAACTTGGTAGCCCTCGGGCTGGGCCTGGTCTTCGAAGGTCTTCCTTATTCCAATGCCCCATCTACCGTTAATCTTGCCGTAGCCGATTGCATGCACATCGGACAAAGGGCCTTCCTCGTAAACGTGGAATGAAACCCACGACGATATTCCCAGATTGAGCTTCTTGAGCGCATCGTTAAGCTGCTCGATGGCTTGATTGAGGCGATCACTTGCTGAATTCAGGGAGTTAGCAGTTTTGGAAAGCCGCTCGAAGGATGAGCGGACAATAGGGGCATTTGGGCCCTCTGGTAACGGCATATTTTCCTCCGCGCCCGACAGGCGCTTTAAATTCCTCAGCTTCCACCGAGGTCAAAACAACCGGGATACACCGGCGTGTTTATTCTACACCCAAGATTATCCGGCAGCTCTTCGACCCTTTAGAATTGCTGTAAGAGGTCCGCTATGGCACCACCGCCGGAGATGCGAACATGGGTATCGTGGTGCGAATTGGCGAACTCGGTACCCGGAACGCTCGAAGACTTCCATTCTATCCTGCGGAAATATCACCCAAGCTCCGTGCTTCTTGCCTGCGCGCGCCTCAGCGTTCTGTTCAACTATGGGCCCGACGCAGACACGTCGGCGAGCGAGGAGATAACGGTTTATTGGACTCCACTCCTGTTCCCGCCTGCGCTGGCACAACGGGTCAAAATGCTGGCGGACAGAAAGAGAATCATCTTCTTTCAGGGTCAATTGCGGTATCTTGCCGCTGAAGTAATTCGTATCAACCCCGCACCAACTGAAGGCTTGCCAGTGGTGCCGGATCAGGTGATTGGCGAGTTGCTTCTAAGGGCGGCTGAGCTCATGTGCGAGCCGCATCCAAAGCCTTCTGATCCGCTAGACGCCATGGCGAACCTCGTATCGCAATTCCTGCCGGTCTATGAAATCGATTCGCCGACCGATCCGTTCATACAGTTCCTTCGGTTCTACATTTTTCTAACCGTCAATATTCCGCGTCTCCCGGCGCATCTGAAAACCTTCGATGTAGATGCGGTTTTTGACAAGCAGTTCGGTTTTTCGCTGAAGACATATTCTCACTTCATTTTCTGCTTTGCCATGCACGCGATGTTGCAGAGGGGAAAGAAATCTATCGGAGCGGCTATCGACAGTGGCGTTCGGATCAATACTTTTCAACATGCCAAAGTGTCAGCCGATTCCATCAACCGGATGTTCGAGACGGTTTCGTTTTCGCTGGAAGGTCTGGGAGTCGCGAAGTCGCCGTTAGGATATGCCGACTTTGAATTCCTGCGGGACCATCCCTATTTCAAGCACGGCGAAGAGATTTTCTGTCTCGACTATGAATTCGCACTCGGCAAACTTGAGAGCGGCGTGCTGTGGCGTGTGCTAAAGGGGCTGGACTCGGACAAGAAAGAGCCTTATCTTAGCTTTTGGGGCAGCGTATTTGAAGACTATGTAGCGTGGCTCTTCGAAACTTACTCGTCGTCAAAGTTCAACAAAGTCTATTCAGCGCCGAAATACGCGGACGATCCTGGGAAACAGATTTGTGATGCCATCATCCTTTGCGGATCGACGGCAATCCTTGTCGAAGCCAAGCTGGCGACATGCAGGGCAGACATTCGCTACTCGGGCGACTATAAAAAGATGAGGGCGTTTCTGGAGGACAGGCTGGTATGCGGGAAGGATCGACGGGTGGGGGTGGCGCAACTTCTGTTCGCTCTTGAAAACATTACGAGCCTCCCTTCAGCTCTGCCGCCCTGGCTTGGAGGAATCAGGAAATTTATTCCTGTCATCGTCACTAAAGACGACATCGGCTCAAGCTGGATGATTAATAAATATCTCCAAAAGCGGTTCAAGGATCAGAAGAAGAAATATAAGGGATACACGGTCACGCCTCTGGTGAGCATGAGTATCTCCACGCTCGAACGTTCCATGAAAGCGCTCAGCGAGCGTTCTTTCGAGATGATCCTCGAAGATCGCATGCAGGGAGATAAAAATTTAGGCCGTCCATTCGAAGCGGCGAGCAAATATGTGCAGCGTGGCGTGGCTGGAAAGCTTTCCGTTCACATGGATATTCTGACGGATTTGATGAACGAGGTCGTTGCGGCTTTCGAAATAACTGATCCAACACCACCCGCCAACTTGGTCGGCTAACAGAGTTGCCCCACGCAGAACCCCAGCGACGTTACTGTGGCAGCATCTTGTCTGTTGGGCTTTCGAGTGTGTCGGGTGTTCGCAGCAAAGCAGCTACTTTGTTGTCGGCATCGAGGTCTAGGAGCTTGATGCCCCTAGATTGGTAACGACAAGTCGGCAAGGCAACCCGAACCCCGTTGCGAGTGATTTGCCCAAGAATGAGCGTCGTGAAGCGCGTTTAGCAGTACCGATCTGGTGAAACCTCCCACAAGAGGACTTCGGGACAACGTCGTCGGAGTCGGCCTGAAAACGTGAAAGCGTAACTCCGGTTAGCCCATCGTCTGGGAGCTATCGAAAGACGTGCTATTTCTAGCGAATCGCCTCGACATGCGCAAATCCGACATTGGCTTAGTTTTGCATTATTTCCCTTCTTGCCCGGCCATCAGTTTGGTCAATATCCAGCCACATCGGAGCGTTATGCGTCCCAAGCACTCTCGTATTGTTTAGGAGGGAGCTATATCTGCGCCGAACATGTTCACCACAGCAGCCTTGAGTCGGCTGGTACCAGGCAGATCGCGTTTGATCCTGTGTAATTCTATCGCCGGTCGCCTCAAGATAACTCTCTTGAGGATGTCAAAAGGAAGGCCGAGGAGAACAGCCATCCAGGTTTTTGATTTTGTGGGTTCGTCCGCCAGATCGCCGATGTTGCCACCAAACCTCAAAACACTCTCCAGGCTAACCAGGTGTGGATCTGTGCCGTAGGTCTTACCAAGTTCGTCGGCAACCATCCCCCACCAGCTCACCGCATCTGTCACCTCATTTCCTTTGCCATAGAAAATCTTGTCCTCTGCTTCACGCAATCGCTTTCGCAAAGGCTCTAGTTCGGAGCGCATATTGTCCATCACGTCGGCGATTCCCTGTCTGTTTGGAGTAGCACGCTCAAAGACAACAGCAGCTAGCGGCGAGACACGGCGGAGTCCCTGGTGGGCGGCGGTCGTCGTCGCGCCCCCTGGAGTTGAAGCAATCGACTGCAGCAATTGTATCCGAACCTCGTCTTCTGCCGACACGACGCCGTCCACAACTGAACTTCGGATTGCATCGGGCACCAGGACCAGATCGTTTACCTCCGCGTATCCAATATAAAGAAAGGAACGAACGAGGAAAGTAGCTCCCCAGGCGATGTCTTTGCTCTCACGCTGGAGTTGTTGGAGTAGGTCTTCTGTTGTGGGCGCCGTCTTCAGCCACATATCGCCGCACTCAATTACCTCCTGGCGGTCAGGTTTGGAACAGAAGCTGTAGGCCGCTTGATTGAAAGAAAGTGCGAAGCGCAACACATCGTCAAAGCGTCCACCAACGTCACGCTGACCGAGATAAGTCAGGAGATGGCCCTTCGCAGCCTTACTAATAGTTGGGACGCTCGCTATCTCCGGATATGCAATTTTCAAAAACCCGGTGCGAAGCAACAAGTTACCAATGGCAGATCCAGCTACGGAATTGACGAGACGCCCCAGTACGATTGCCGAATCGTACATGCAGAATAAATCGATTAGGACCGCAAGATCGTATATGGAGGACCAGTCCGGCTTCTCTGCCTCTTGAGCAGAGGCCGCTGACATGACAAGATTCTGCGTGATTAGTCTCGATCCTAATTCTGGAAGGCCCTGCATGTCATAGCCCTCTTCCATCCGCGAGCCCGACTGCGCACCTGACCACGTCTTTATAGGACCGCGAAATGATAATGTCAATGTAAAGCTCGGAAGCATCACCAGCAATGATGCGAAAACTCCGCGAAAACCTCATCCTGCTTTGTCAGTCCTACATGGCGACCGCGATGACCCGGCGCCCTAAATCGCCGGCGAACGAGCAATCGTGGCTTTCAATCGTCCGCCCCAAGCGAAAGGCAGACACTGGATCGGTTCGGTGCTTTTGATCCGGCAGGACGTGAAGTTCCCCTGAAGTCCGGTTCTGGCAGATCCGGGCGGATTAGACCGAGAAACGGCGTTCGCGGAAACCTGGGCTGGCTCGGCATTCGACGGTACCGCGCTTCCCCCAAGCCGACTTCGGGACAACGTTGTCAGAGTCCGCCTGAAACGTAACATCCGGGTGAGTAGCGTAACGCTGCTTGCTGGCCGGCGTGGCAGTGAGCTTCGGCAAGCAGGTGTGACAGAGTCGGTCATTTTTCCCGACCTCGATGGATTAGGTCGCGAACTCCTTATGATTTGGGAGGAACGCAGGTGAATGAGAGGCGAACTTGGCTTAGCTCTCCTTCTGGCCGTTGGCTTCTTTGCTCTCCTGAATGCTCTGCGATGACTGGGCGACGGGCAACGGAACTGTGACCTCGACAGCCGGGATTTCACGTTCACCATGCAGGTCTCGCACCGGATAGCAGACGGGGTTGTCTCGAAGAAGTGTTTCCTCACCGATGACGGTCCTTGGAATGATGCAAACGATGTCGTTCTCTGGCACGATAAATTTCTTTCTTGTCCACTGAGCTTCAAGTTCGGGAGTCGGGTCGTCCATGTCCAGAACCCAGACCTGCCGCGCACCTTTACCTACGCACACTGCTGTGTTGAGAACCAATCCGCGACAAGTCTTTGTTCCGCGGCCCAGATGAAGCCGGAACTCGACAAGAGTGCCGCGTGGGTAGGAGAGTTGTGATTCATCTATCATTTCGCCTCCACGATTCCGAGTTCGATGCCGTCGAGTAAGTTAATTCCCATCTCAGTGACAAGCTCGACGAAGTGTCTAGCTTCATTGCTGGGTATCCTGATTTGTTCGTGCAATCGAGCCTGCGTGTCTCCACTCAGCTTCAAATAATCTTCATCGACGACACCGCTGTTGTGAATCAAGATATGCCGACGTTGCAGCATCTTCTTGATGAATGGAAACTCGGTGTCTTTGAGTGCTCGGGGAGGAGCCGTCGCATTGCCGCCCCATTCCACGATACCGATGTCGAACCATTGCCGAAGGAACACGCCAGCCTCCAGAGGACTCTGGAAATTCAACGCCTCCAATTCTTCCCGTCTTTTCCGCGTCATTGGAAAAATGAGGAGCCTCCGGCGGAGATGCTTTGCCAGCGTCTCGAACTCGGTCACACTTTTGACTGTGAGGTCCGCCCAGACTTCTGCTCGTCGTTCGCGGTCGGTCACCGTCTTTTTGGTCTCATCCCAACGTGTGAGCATCCGGTTCATCACATCCGAGAAGGCGGCTCGTGCATTCGTCTGTCCGCACCGGGGACAAAATCCGTAGATTCCGAGGATGTCTGTCTCGACACCGCAGCGGTCAGTCTTGCATTTGAAATGCATCTGCTGCTTTTCTTCAGAGTAGTGCCACGCGGGAGTTTTGTCAGTCACGTCGTCGAGACTGAGTGACGTGTTTTTGTGCGTATACATGGCCCGTGCCCAAGCGTCATAGCTTGCAGCGATGTAAAGTCGCTGTGCCTTCGAGATGAAAGTCAGGCTCGGTGCCGACTTCGCGCAGTAGGGGCAAACGCTGTCGTGAGAAATGTGGGTCGTCCTGAAGTATCGCTCGCACGCAGGACAATTGCGTCCCCACATCCCCTGTTCGTCCGATTGGACATAAGCAATGACTGACGGCTGGCGATACACGGCAGTCCCACCGATGCCCACTGCTGGAACCTCGTCGAGGAAGTACGAGCCATCCATACTGACGGCGACCATGTAGAGCGCACGGATGTCGCCGGAAATCTGATATGCCAGTCGTCCGTCCGGCTGAAAGAGATAATCTAAGCGTCCTCCGGCGGCACGAATTGTGTCTTTGAACTCAGCCATATCTGCGACGATTGTAGCTGGTCACTGGGCGGGTTGTTCCGGTTCCCGAGCTTGCTGGTTTTCCTGCGGCGGGGGCCATGCGTAGTGCCATTCTCTTACGAGCGTCTCGACAGTCGGCTCCGGCGCGACATCAAACGTCCTGCCCAGCGATTCAACGACCTTGACCATGACGTGGTGCGCTCCACTCAACGCTTCCTTCGCCCAGCGGAGTGTCGGCGGCACTTCGATACGGTTTTCATCTCTAGCGGCGTCGAAATGCCGAAGCATTCCATACATCGTCTCGTGAACGAAACTCGATGCCAGCGGATTTATGAGCCGATACGAATTTGCAAAGTCAGTCGCGACTGCTCGTGCCCCGAGGTCAAGCGATGACCAGCTACCCCGCAAACGCGCAGCCCCGTCATACCTCGCTTGCTCGAATCTCGGGCGTACTCTCGTCATCTCGCGCTCTGCGTTAGCGACGGCTTGCGGGTCAAGCAATGCGAAAGCCTCTGCCGCATGTTGACGCAGGAACTCGAACTCTCTGAAGCGCTCTACGTGATACCACTCTTTATAGTCCTCAAACGCTTCCGGTCGAAGGCGGAAGAACTCTATGTTGATGGCTGTTTCGAGAAGACTCCGCAGGATACGCATCGCACCGGAGCCGAGTCCATTCCCCGTCAGGGTGACGACTTCAAGGAATGCGACTCCAGCTAACATGCTGAGATTGAGAATCGCACGCTGATGTGGCGCCGGGTTTTCGTAACGTCTGTCCGCAACGCTGTGGATCGCTTCGAGTGCGTGTTGGCCGACCTCGAAGAATTTCGGATACTCTGCCTCGACCGTCCTGAAGAAATCAGGAAACGCAAAAACGCGCCGGACGTTTTCAGCATCGGGCATAGGTCACATCCAATTCCATCGTCGCAGTATTTTCCACGCGGCGACAAGACTCTGAATCGCTTTCGCACTCGGCTTCCGCTCGACTGAGCAGTCGCGGTGCGCTGTCCGATAGAAATCAACGACACTCGGCCCGGAGAGCTTTGACAGGTTGTCGCGAAGCTCCTTCAACTCTGCCTCGGTCAGCGGCTCGTCCTCATCCCGGTGGTCACGCACGCTGGGAGTTTATCAGTTTCGTCGTTTGTTCGCTATAATGTTCCGGGCAAATATCTAGCCGGACAACGGTCAATCTTTTGGAGGTTCGGAGCTAGTAGTGAAGAGTCCGATTGTGACGTTGGGTTGTTGAACACTCGCATCGCCCACATTGATGGTCTGTGCTTTCTTTTTCTCGCGGAAGTCATTCGCTTCTAATTCTTCTTCGCTCGCGTATCCGGCCAACGCTTCCAGAATCTTCTCGGCGGGGACGACCATCGCGATGCCCATGTTGATATGTATCTTTTCTTTTCCGTCGTCGGCGATGGCATCAGTAACGTGGTCGAAACCGAAGTGTCCATGAATCAAACCTAGTAACCTGAATCTCACTGGAGATGATGCTTCGTCCGCTCGTGGGGTATATACCGAACGCGGCGGTCGAGTTGTCTGTGCTGTCCGAACGTCGATGAAAACTGGAGAGCCACTCAGTCCCCCGATGGACTGCGACTCCACAAGGTAGACATCCATCGGACGACCGTCCCGGCTCAATACAGGTTCTTCTCTCAGAGCCGCAACTGTGCCGATGCGAACGATGGGCAGATTTCTGCGTTGTCCGGGGCGGGGATAGAAGAGACCAGCAAAACAGATTTCTTCGCCGAGTTCAATCTTTCTGTTGCCGCTCTCGGGAGTATTGAACTCGCTGTTGATGACGCACAGTTCCAAGGGCCATGTGGCATTGTCGTGGTTGTCACCGACCCCAGTTTTGAACGCTGCAACGTCAACGTTAATCTCTGGGTGTTTTCTCCAAAAAGAAACAGGTATCTCGAATGTCTCTTGATTCCCGTCCTTCGTGTTCGTTCGGACCCAGACTAAATTGCTTGTGCCGGACGCTTGCGCTTTGTCGATGACGTGGGCGGCTGTGACTAAATACGCAGGGCGATACTGGTCTTTGATGTCTTCCGGGCCATCGCGTGAGACCCAGAAAGCGGAACCTGCGAAGTGGAACTCCCCGGCTCCGTCTTTGTAGCCGATGAATGCGACGCATTTGAGAAGTTCAGCCGGAAAGTATGCCATGTTGTGCTCCAGCGACCGAGTAATTATAGAACTCGGCTGTGAAACAATCATTGAGTGAGAGTCTGCCTCTTTTGTCCGAATCGGGCCGGAACGCTGGAAGATGCGTGGCCGCTCTGGGTCATCAAGTCCGCAGGCGCGGACCCCGTTTCTCCGACTGAATTCTGGAACACAGTAAATGCTGCTCCGAAACGTTGGCCCGGACCAAAGTTCACGACGCGGAAAGTCTGCCGCGACTGCAACAACGGATGGATGAGCACCCTTGAAAGCACAGTCAGGCGGACGATGGGAGGTCTCATCAACGACATCGCGATGGAGCTTGATGCGGAGCAACAACGAGGGTTGGCGCTGTGGGCTGTAAAGACGGCGATGGTTATCGAGGGAGTGAAGCAAGCGAAAAACGGCTTCTACACGCCGCAGGAGCGCAGTGCATTCCGCCAGACCCTCGTTCCTCCCATGCAGACCGCAGTCTGGCTCGGACGATGTGCCCAGAGCAACAACCTGCACGGCGAAGCCAGAAAGCTCCATGTCTCGAATCCGACAGCGACGAACCCGCTGGAAGACGGATGCGCGACTACGTTCGTCATTGGCAGGCTCGTCATACAGGTCTTGTCCGTGAAGCGCAAACCCGACGCGATGCACGGGAACCTGCGACTCCGAATGAGGTCCGGCCCGTGGGACAAGAAGCTCGTGCAAATCTGGCCTGTCGAGAACCAGAGGGTCGCTTGGCCGCCTCCCGAGAGTTTCAGCGACCTCGATGACGGGCTACGGGATTTGAGAAGACGATTTGCCGTCGGTGTTTCGGCCTGATGTGCGCCCTCGACAGGTCGCCGAGAAGCCTCGATGCTGTGATGCCGCCGCCCACCATGACGCGAACCGAGGTGCGGACATCTATAATGGCGCGAAATGCGGGCACTGCGGCACAAACTGGAAGAGGTCTGGCGCACCGCAGGTCTGGCGTATTTCTGACCGTTGCGCTCGCCGCAATGGGTGTATACCTCTTTGTTCGAGTCCCGGTTCCCGGTGTCAGTGTCGCGGTGATGCGGTGATGGGGGGTGCTGCGGCGGTCGTGTCCCTTCGCGCGAAGGCGAACGGAACAGAGAAAGCGACGTGGATGATTCTCTTCGCGTGCTTCCTCGTCATTGAGGTCGCCGCGATTAAGAAATCTGCTAGGACGGGAAGCCCTTGGTCCAGATACGGGCTTGGGGGAGATTACTCCCCGCAAGTCGGCATAGCAGAAGTGATCTGCGGGGTCGGGGGTACTGGGGCACTCGTTACGGATTTCTCCTGGATGACGAGCTAACGGAAATAATTCCGGGCCAGGAGTCGCATTCGCGTCGGGGCTTTTGACAAATGTGTGATCGGCTGGTCTGCGGCTCCGAGAGAACCGGCAAGGAGTGCACGTTTGGACTTTCAGTGAATCCAGTTCTTCAGCGGCCTGCGGGTTTCCGTGGCAAGATTCTGGTCGCTGCCAGGCGATTCGGCGAATTGTTCAAACTTTTGCATCGCCTCCCGCTTGTGTTCCTCCCAGTTCGGTACATAGATCCATTTCCCCTTTAGTGGTTCCCAAAGCCAGAAACTACGGAGAGCGGTAAGCTCGGCGTCGGAGTACGGATCAGACCCTATCAGGAGAAAGGTGCCGCATCCTGGGCAACGGCGCTTCTTCCTGAAGCTGAAGTCCCACCTGCAATGGGGGCAGTGATAGCGCTGAGGTTTAGTTTTCAAGATGCTCCTCTCAAATTCTGCAGATTACGGTCCTTTTCGTCGCGGGGCAAGGGGTTCTCGATACAGTCACGATCCACTGCAACACCGTTGGCGCGGCTCCGGAGGTTCGTGACGAAGGACTGAGGCTTTAGAACGGTCAGTTATTCAAGCGTTTGTCGTCATCGGGAAGATCTTCTGAAACGGCTAGGACGCAGGACTGCCCATCGAATTGGATCTTGTCTGCGGAATAGGCCGTGGTCTTGACTTCACCGGACTTGGTCCGAAGCCGGGTGATGACGTTCCGAATCGGCCCCCGTTGCTGGAGTTGCGCGATCATCAAGGCTCGATCCTTCGGGTCTTCCCAAATCCCCAGTTCGCCGACTGTATGGCCGATCACTTCGGCACGGGAGTAGCCGTATCGTCGCTCGAATGCGGCATTCACATCTACGAATCGTCCCTCATTCACTGTCGTGATGGAAAACGGGATCGGGCTGGAACGAAAGACCTTTTGAAACTTGTCCTCGGACACCCGGCGTCCTTCTTCTGACTGTTCCAGCGCCTTTTCTGTTTGGCGAAGGTCCGTCGAACGCCGCTGAAGTTCGGACCCAAAGATTTCAGCACGCTCGTAGAGACGAGAATTTTGGATCGCTGCAGCGGCGGGTATCGCTAATAACTGCGTCCGCCGGAGGTGGTCTTGAGTGAAGGTGTTTGGCTGGGTGTGACCCACTGAAAGAAGCCCCAAGGTCTGCTGGGACGCAACCAGCGGGACGCAAAGCCATGATCGAAGGTCGGTATGGCCCTTGAAGGTGGGCCATTCTTTCTCTTGTTTGGTGTCGGGAAGCAAGACACTGTTCTGGGTCGTCAATATGCGCAACAGGAACGGGGAGTCTGCTGCGTCGAGGGTCAGTGGATATTCCGAAGCCTTCTTAGGAACCTCGTGACGCAATTTTTCTCGTGCCACAAGAAGCTGGGTGTCGCCCTCCAAAAGCAGCACACGTGCACATTCGCACGGGACCAGTTCCAACAAGGACTGAAGCAGCCTGTCCAGAACAAAGTCCATCCGAAGATCTGCGGTCAGCGCGAGAGTGGCCTTGCTTAGAGCATCGGATTCTGCCCTTGCGGACTCGGCTGTCGCCAGGTGCTCGGCAACCTTGTCCTCTGCTTCCTTCTGTGCAGTGATTTCTCGAACCGTGCCGACAAGACGGTGGATTTTGCCGGCGGCATCCCGTACCGGAAACCCGTGCACGGTGACCCAGCGGACTTCGCCGCGGGGGCGCACGATCCGAAATCTTTCATCGAAGTGCCCTGTCTGCGTAGCTTCTCCAAGCTTTGCCAGCACATGAACGCGGTCTTCGGGATGGATGAGTTGTTCGTACGAAGACGGATTTTCCAGCAGACTTTGGCACGAACGTCCGGTGATCGTCTCATAAGCTTCGGTGACGTAAAGGGCCTTTTTGGTCTCCGCGTCAATCATCCAGAAGATTTCCTGAATGTTGTCTGCCATCTGCTGGAGCCGCTCTTCGGTGTCGAGCTGTACTTCTTGAGCGCGCCGCAAAGATCTGGTGTAGAGGACAATCAGAATCGAGAGAACAGCGGCCCCGAACAACAAGGAGGCGGAGAATATGTCAAGCGCCCGGAGTTTCTCCCAAACAATCGCTAGCAGGAGAAGGAGTAAGACCACGGAGGCGATTGTCGTGGTGATCTTCCAGCGAAAGTGCTGCATCCGGTTGGATGGAAATTCGGGGCGGAGGCGGGTAATTCGCTCCATGACAGGAAAACCAGAATATCGGGCAAGCAGTTTCCACAGGATACTACGCGCCCTTGTTCTGGATCGTCAACATCGTACCCTGCTCTTTATGGGACCTATAAATGGAGCTTTGGGTCACCGTCATCAATAGTGAAAGCGCCGAGAGGACGCGACTGTCAAGGGCAATGAGCATCTTCTCCCCGGTTTCAAGGCTTGTCACGGATTCGCCTTCGCTGACCGAACCTTGTTCAAGAGAGGCTTGAATATTGCAAACCCTATTCCACCTCCGAGAAATCCATAGACGAACGCCTGAAAGACCCTACTCGCTCCTTGGATCAAAGGCGAAAGACTCCGAAAATCGAGCACTGGTACAAGAACGTAGGCCAGCCAACCAGTGAAGCAACCGACCAATGCCCCGAGTAATACTCTGAGGCCCCGCTCTCCATCGAGAACATACTTGACAATGCCGCCGAGCAGACCCCCAACCAGTGCAATGATCCAGAAGAAGTAGGCTGTGTACCGAAACTCAATCGTCATGTCTGGACTCTGCAGACCGCCAGCGATAGCTTTCACGATTACTTTGCCCTCTCGTAACGGCGTGTAGTAGCTCTGGACGACAGATTGGCCCTTACTGATTTGAATCGCGCTGCTCTCGAAGATGCCGTCGTTGTCCGGTTCTGCCCGTAAGAGAATCGTCTTGCTTTCGTCCGAAGAAATCCAGTTTCCGCGTCCATCGGTGAGTCCCACAGCCAACCCTATCTTCGGTGGCCACATAGCTTCCAGATAGCTATGTTGCGGAATTGCGATCGCACTCACGATAGGGCTGATGAACTCGAGTCTATCGACGGAGCTTAGTACTGTCGAGGGTGGATTCACAGACGGACGGAACGGCAAAACCGTCGGCTGTGTTGCACTCACCTCAGTCGTACCATACGACTCCCCCGTCTGAATAGTCAGGTTGGGTGGCATCACGTGCACGGGCCCAGTCAGTTCCGGAAATCTGATTGTGTAGGTCCTGTGTGCTGGAAACTCCCGCTGCTCGGCATCTAGTATCCGTGCCACGACTGTTCCCGTTTCGAGCCCTGCTCGCAACCGACTACTTGGAGATATGCTCACTGCAATCACAAATGGGGGTTTTGGAACGACTGAGGTGTCCGGGGCGAAACTCAACTGTGTGCTTCCAGAAAAGGCCGACGTGACGCCGCCTACCTGTTTCACCGAAAAGTCCGCGATGCCTGGGCTCTCCTTGCTGACAGTCACTTGCGCCGATGTTGCTCCCTTTTCAATTATTACCTCTGACTTGTTCACAGAAGCATTCGAGGCTGTCGCGCGTAGATGGATATCCCGCGGGGCCGCCACCGCTCTTCCATCGGCATCGAGGAGTTTCAAGTCGATCGTCTGGCTCAGTGCGGGAGAAACAGGGGGCGCGACAATCTGCAGTTGCGGCACTGCAGGAGTGTAAGGGGACCCTTGTGGCGCAATAGCCTGGCCCCAAATTATCGCTGTAAATACCACAATTGCGAACGCGACTACGGTGAAAGGTTTGAAGCAAAACGAATGACTACTCTGACGGGCCATGAAGAACCTCCTCGGGGGGAAGGTGGGCCACAAAAGCACACCAGCAGACTATAACGCTTTCGGTGGTATCAACAGAAAATAGATTTCTGTTTCAAAAACAGAAGGAAGTGTCCGTTTTCAATAGCGCCCGTAGCCTGCTCTGCTGGGTGCACTGAAGTCGTGCAATTCCTGTGTACTGAATTCTTGGTGGTCCGGCGATTACGGTCGCCGGTGACGCCTAGGGTTCTAGTGTGGCTTGTAGGACACGATAGACTTTTCGCAGTTGCTTGGCGTCTCGATTTGCGAGCAGCGCCTGCAATTGCTGCATTAGGAACCTGGCATCTACATGGGCGTTTTCGAACTGAAAGAAGGTTGAGGGCGAGACGTTCAACGCAGAAGCAAGGGCAACGATGAGTTCAAAAGACGGCAGTTTCTCGCCACGCTCGATCCTGCCAAGGTGTTTGACGCCCGTGTTGGCTTTTTCGGCGAGTTGTCCCAGGTTCATCTTCTGGGATTTTCGAGTGGCCCGAACAAGCTGACCGAAGAGTTCCGCTTCATTCATCGAGTTCTCTGAAGAGGACGATATCGGCTGCATTAGAGAGTTAAAACGCTCTGATAGAGGTCTTTTATGTTTACAATGTGATCTTTTAGGGGTACATAAAGCGTCTAGGCCTGATAAAAGGGCGACTCTTCCATTCTGCGCATTACTTCAGATGGTTTTGCCTTTATGACGCGACACATCTTCACGATGGTCTCTAGCTTGGGGCTGACTAGGCCCCGTTCTATCAGGCTGACAGTTGTCCGATCACACTCGGCTTCCAAGCCGACTCTCTCTTGCGACACTCCCAGTGTTTTCCTCATTCGCCGGAAAGCTTGCCCGAACGCCTTTTCAGGTCCAGAAAGGGGCTGAACGTGTTTTTTGCGGGCTGCCACGGATGGAAGAAGCGTCCCACAATGAGGAATAGATTCCTACGGAATGCATTCCTCATTTTGTGTCCCTGGTCGGCCCCAATTGTCTTGCGATCGGAGGCGGTTTGAGTTCGTCTGTTACAACTCGGTTGCCACTGGTCTCGACTTCGAAAGGGAATTCAACTGCGGGCGAGTGTCCTGCAGCCAGCGTCGAAATCTCAGACGAAGTCCTGATGGCTCGCATCGGCGATGGAGATAAGGAAGGGTTGGCTTGCCTCTTTCACCGCTATGCGCGCCTTGTGCGTGCGGTCGGATACAAGATTCTCAGGGACGATTCAGAAGCAGACGACTTGCTCCAAGACGTATTTCTGTTCATTCACCAGAAGAGCACGGTGTTTGATAGCTCCAAGAGTTCGGCCCGTTCGTGGATCGTGCAGATGGCCTACCATCGTGCGATTGACCGTCGGCGCTATCTGGACTCGCGCCATTTTTATACCCAAGTCGATCTGGAGGATGTTGGAAACGAACTGAGCGGTCCAGGGACGAAGGCGGGACGATACGAGAGCTCGATTGAGGAAGTGCTCGGAAGGATTGGATTACGCAAGGTGTTTGGAGTCCTCTCTGAGATCCAGCGCCAAACCCTGGGGCTTCATTTGCTCGATGGCTACACTTTTGAAGAGATCGCGGTGAAGTTGGACCAGACCCGAGGGAACGTAAAGAACCACTATTTCCGTGGGTTGGAGAAACTGCGGAAGCAAATTTTTAGCTGTAACCGGCAGAGCGATTGAGCAGTATTATAGGAGGCGTCATTCATCCGAGGAGCAGGGGCGT
>Ga0224558_1001372_pt1 | contig 25623 bp, 21 predicted proteins | sample 714S32024metaG_FD_180682 | JGI IMG/M metagenome (GOLD analysis project Ga0224558, IMG submission 180682) | Peat soil microbial communities from Stordalen Mire, Sweden - 717 S3 20-24 | ecosystem: Environmental > Terrestrial > Soil > Wetlands > Peat | place: Sweden: Norrbotten County, Stordalen... | reverse complement strand
ATCTCTTCTCGTGATGTGAAAGTAAATATCGGATCGCGATTGCCGTTGTAATGGGGATTTGAGCGCGAGCCACATCAAATATCGGCCGAAGAGAGCTAGTTAGATTGGTTGGGGTAGATCATTTTGTCGACCCGTCACTCGGCCGTGAGACATTGGTCGCACGATAGTAATAGTCACTTTGAGCCGAGCTTTTGGAGCAATTCAACAACGCGCCAATTAGTTTTTTCGGCTCGAGGGCTTCGAGACCTCTCTGCAAATAACGCTTCTCTGTGGTCCCTTGACGCGTAACGAGAAGAATCCCATCCGCCAACCGCGCCCAGACGCTCGTATCACCCAAAGGCAGCACGGGGGGAGAATCGATGATGGTCCACTCGAACAACGCGCTTAACTGATCCATAAGTGCAGACAGTCTTCCAGATTGTAGGAGCTCCAGCGCATTCCTCCGAGCGCTGCCTGCTGGCAGAATCCAGAAACCCTGGCTTTCAAGATTGTAGATACACTTCGCAAGGGCACGCTCGCCCTGTAGGCATTCACAAAGGCCCGGAATCCTCCCGAGCCCAAATACCTGGGATAATGAAGGTCTTCGTAGATCTCCGTCTAACAACAAAACTCTCTGCTGTGTTCTCTGAGCCAGTGTGCAGGCCAGGTTGGCAGCAACCATACTCTTGCCCTCTTGAGGGATTGTGCTCGTAATCAGTACTTTTCTGAGCGGCCGCTCCCGCCTGAGATGGCGCAATCGCACTCCCAGTAGGCGGAAGGCTTCGGCTGCCGGGCTCTCGTCATCAGCGAAGCATACGAGCCGGTTTTGAGGAGCAAGCGCGGTCTGCAGGGACTGGAATTGGACAAAGATATCCAAGTGTCTGTCAGCCGACGTATTGTCATTGGCTGCAGAAACTTCCAGTACCGTCGCATCGGGCGCCGCCGCTTGTAGTCCGAATGACGGGTCGCGCTCTGCGCTTTGGGTGGCATCGGTCTGCTTAAGTAGAACCGCCGTCTCCCATTTCGACGCTGCTCTGCGCTCGGCACGCCGCAGTAGTTCAGTCGCTTCTGACGATGCTGGCGAATCAATTTCAGCGCGCTCGCCTTCCGATCTTTGTAACGCGTCAAATATATGGCTCATGCTTGCTCATTTCAACGGCTACAGGCGCACCTGCGTCTGAATCGTTTGCGATACGTCTTCCAGAGCGGCGAACAGATCGAGGAGGGCGTTCATCGCTCGCTTGGCATCCATCTGGTTGTGTCTCTCTGCTTTTTCACCATCAGATGAAGAAGCCACATCGAGGCGGAACTCTTTCGCCACATACCCTACGATGTCCGGAGTTACGCTTGGCAACCGTCTCGCGTAGGCTGCAATAAGGGCATTCTCGCAAATTGTGTTGATCAGGCGAGGCAGACCTCGCGAATAGCAATGCACTGTCGCAATGGCTTCCTCAGAGAACAATGGGCTAGAATGTGGCTCTTCTCCAGCAATCTGCAACCGCTGTTCGATGTACCGCTTGGTCTCGTCGGCGTCCAGCGCGCCAAGCTGAGTCCGAACCGCAATTCTTTGCTTGAGTTGCCTAAGTTCAACGGAGTCCAGTTTCTCGTCAAGTTCGGGCTGCCCAACCAGCACGATTTGCAACAACTTGTCATCGGTCGTCTCAAGGTTTGACAGAAGCCGGACCTCCTCGAGTATGTCCGCGGACAAATGGTGTGCCTCGTCCACGATGAGCACAGTAGTCATTTTCCTTGAACCCCTCGACGCCAAGAAATGGCCCAAATCAAGCAACAGTTCGTATTTGCTCTTACCAGTCGCGGGGAGCCCGAAGTCGGAGAGAATGTACTGCAGGAACTCCGTAGGTGAAAGCCGGCCATTGAAAAGATATGCGTAGGCAACGTCTTTGCTCTCCTTCAGCAGCCCGAGCAAGCATCGAAGCAGCAAGGTCTTTCCGGTGCCCACCTCCCCCGTCAACACAACAAACCCCTTGTGCTGCCGAACGCCATGATAAAGCGCCGCCAGCGCCTCATTGTGCCGCTTGGTTGGGACAAAGCAAACAGGATCAGGCGTGAGGTTGAACGGATTGCGCGCGAGTTTGAAAAAGGCCTTGTACATTCGGATGCAAAACCTAGTCGTGAAAATAATTGAAGGCAGAACCGGCCAGGATGGTGGCGGCGACTAGCGCCGTCATGGACCATCCCAACGCCGTTCTTCTCATGCTGCGCCGTTCATCGGATGGGAGCAGTATCTCTGGAACCTCAGATATGATCGCCACGGGCAGCAAGGTCTTGATTTCCTTCTCACTGTACAGACGGTCGTCCAGAAATTCGAATCCACCTGCCACAATGAGGCCCAGCGCCAGACCGACGCCCAACCCGATTCCACAAAACTTGAGGCGGTTGGGAAAATCTGGTTTCATCGGCAAACTGGGAGGATCAAGCATGCTGAACCGCTCACCTTGCTGCATCTGTTCCATGCTGGTGGCCATCTCTGATTCGTTCTTCTTTTTCAACAGTTCGTCGTAATCAGCCTTGGATTGATCGTAACCGCGCGTCAGGTCGGCCAGTTGCTGCTCGACCGCAGGCTCCTCGTTTAACCGTGCCTGGTAGTCGTTTATCCTGACTTTCAAACCTGCAATCGACTGCTCACGATTCGTGATTTCTGACTGGTTGGCTTGCAGTTGGCCTTGCAATTGCAGCGCCGGGGAGCTTTGTGAGGGATCCGCTGCTTCGCGCGCAGTGGTGGCGGCGTTCGGCTGTCTACCACCGTCGGGTTTGTTCTTCAGGTCGGCAACGAGATCGTCTCTCCTTTTCTCGGTCTTAGCTATCTGGTCCTTCACGCTCTGAACATCTGGGTAGCGATCAGTGTAATGAGAACTGAGATCTGCCAGTTTTGCCTTCAATCTGTCGAGTTCCTGGTCAATCGCCGACAAACTCGTCGGGGTCCCGTCGGCAGTCCGGGAGGCCCCATGGAAGCCTCGGTATTGCTCGATCAGCGACTGGAGGTAAACTCGCTGCTGCTTCGCAGTGTTGAGTGCATCCTGTTCGTTCTGCAACTGCGCCTGCAGCCCGCTCAGGATTTGGAGATTGCTCGCCTGCTGGGAAGGCAACGCGCCTTCGTGTTGTCCTTGGAACTCTCGTACCTTCGCCTCCTGCTCGGCGAGACTCGCACGCGCATTCTCCAGCTGGCTCGCAATAAACTGGGTAGTGTCTTCCGACTCTTGCTGCCGTACTTTCAGATTCTCGTTGATGAACAGGTCCGTCAGCTCGCTTGTCACCTGCTGGGCGATATGGGGATCACGCGCGGAATAATTTATCCTGAAGGCGGTGATTTTTTCGCCGTTATTGTCCCGCACAAGCTGGATGTCAATGTCTTTGCTCATAAGCGCTACCTTTTCATCCGGAGCGATCTGGTCGCGCCCCCCTCCATAAAGATGCAACTTGTCAATGATCAAGAGAAGGCGCGTGCGGCTAAGAATTTGTTGCGTAATACTTTGCAGCCGGTCCTGCAAATCGTCGCTGACATTTGGCTCGACATAGTTTTTAGGCATAGTGGGCTGCTCAACCAGGATCAGCGTGCTCGACTTATAACGCGCCGGCAGAACCCAGCTCGCTCCCCAGACTACAAGCCACCCAAGCAGCATCGGTATAAGGAAATGGATGTGTCGGCGGCGAACTATGTTGAGGTAGCGCTGCAGGTCAAGCGGTTCTGAATTCTGTTCCTCGGTTACTTCTGCCATGATTATCTTCCCAGTGGTCTTGCGAACTGATAGGAGATGGAGACAAATACACGATCGCTATCAGGGTTTTCGGATATCACTGCAATGCCGCCGTAACTTTGATGGATCCGGGAGTATCCAAATCCCGCCGTGAATTGCTCGCTTATTGGGTGTTGGACCGAGACAGTTCCTGAAACGCTGTGCCCCCCTTGAGTGGACGAAAAGAAGGCCGGTAGAACATTCTTCTGAGTTGTGTAGCTCGCCGCCGATCCTGCGGTCCAGGTGCGTGCCAATTGCCAGCTCGCATTTGCATTTGCGCTCTCTGATTGGAAGGCTCCGACCAGGCCCCCCGCCCCAGAGACGGTTCGCGAGTAGCTGGCCGCAAAATTGGTATGGCTCCTTTGCCAGCCAATGCTTGCGGTTACAGCAGGTGTCCACGAGCCGGACGCCGGCAAGGGAGACTGGACCACGTCGAAGTGCTGCGGGCCGCCCGATACGGAAAGAGAAAGAGTGCTTTTTAGATAGAGAGTGTAAAAGGAATTGATCGTATGCACCTGAGTCTCACTCGGTGCATTCGCCAGAGATGCCAACATCCGTGAATACTGATATGTCACACCAATGTACTGCGTGCTTGACAGGCGGAGGTTGTAGAATGCCGAGCCTCCACGCGAATTCGAATTGGAAGAGAGGCCTGAGGCCTGCGCAGGATTGGGGTATTTAAGCATTGTGGATGTACCGCTGCCGCCGATCATGCCATTCCTACTGAACTGATAACTTAGCTGTCCGCTCGCTGCATTATTAAGCTGGTCTGCGTACGGAGCTACAACCGCTTCTGTTGGAGACTGCGTGGAGCCAGATACTCCGCCATAGGGTTGTTCGAATACATTTGAAGTCTGCACGAAGGAGTCGTACAAGCTGATTCTCGCGTGCGGACTCAAGCGGTACTGGAAGCCCACCGTCGCGTTCTGGTTCATGGCATTCAGCCCGCTCGTGCGCCGATAGAGCGTGAATCCTGGACTATATGTCAACGTCTGGTGCAGTCGGGAAATCGTCTGGTCGAGCGCAATCGTAGGCATTATCGAGTAGGTGATGTCGCCAACCGGAGTGGTACTGTCGCCTCCAAGCACGTTGTCATCGTATGCGGTATTGACGGCCAATCCAGCACGCAGATAATTTGACCGCGTTTCAGAGCCGGTCGCAGTCGGGTAAGATTCGCCGCTCACCGGGGGCGGTGTCCGCATATCCTCCTCCGAGGAGGGAGGCGGCCCGGTTGCGCTTGGTTCCACCTGAGACCAGACAGGCATGGCGACGACGAACGCAAGACTCAGACAAATGCGGGTCAGCATAAACAGCCCTTACGGTACGACAATCGTGTCGCGTGGTTCAAGCTTGATATTCTGCTGAGAATTCTTGCCCTTGATAACTTCCTTGTAGTTGAAGGGAATGCGAGTCTCAACACCACCGGCATTCTGCCGCAGGATGTAAATAGCCTTCTGCTTGGCAAAGTCCCGAAATCCGCCGGCGGCCGCAATAGCGTCCAGAACCGTCGAGGCAGATGCAAGTGAGTATGATCCCGGCTTCCCCACCTGCCCAAGGATGTTGAACTTCTGGCTGTTAATCTGCTCGACGATTACTGTAACTTCGGGTTCGGTGATGTAGTTCCTGAGTTTAGTGGCAATGTCCTGTTCGAGTTGCAAAGGAGTTCGTCCAGCCGCCTGTACTTCTCCCGCCAGAGGCAGCGAAATCTTCCCGTCCGATCGCACCGGAATTGTCCGAGTGAGGTCCGGTTCCTTCCATACATTGATCGCCAGGCGGTCGTCATTACCAATGACGAAGCTATTGTCGTGTGGCTTGCTGCCTGATGGTGCCAGGGGCGTTGCGGGTGAATCCGCCACCGCGCCAGCCGGGAGTCCGCCATTAGCCTGACTTGCGGCTGGCACTTGCGCCAGCAAAGAACCAGAAAGAACAATGAAGAGGAATCCTAATTTTGTTGCGCGATCGGCGCTGCTTTTCATACTTGGTCCTGTGTCAACGATGATGGTGAGGTCTGGGTGGTCTCATCCAAATCTGATCGGCCCTTCTCGAACGTAAGGTCTTTGTCACCCACAAAGAGAAAGCGCCTCTCGAACCCTCCCAGCACCAACAGATTGCCCCGCCGGGATCACGCCGGACAAGTTCCGCCCTGCCACGGGTTCCACATCCGAAGCGTCAATTTCCACTGCCACCGATTGCGCTACCATGCTCACGGAAAGAACCAGACGAAACAGATTCTTCTTGCGGACCAGAACCCCTTCGACGCCCTCGAGGGTGCCCCGTGTGACTCGAACCCGCTCGCCGCACTTCAGGAAGGGATGCGGTTCTACGCGGTATGGCCCTTCAACTGTCTTTCGAATCGCCTGAATCTCAGCCTCCGGGATGATCGCGACACGTTCGCCGTAGAAAAGAATCATATGAACCCCCGGAGTCGTCACGACCTGCAATCGGCGATTAAGTCCTCCCCGCACGAATACATAGCAGGGGAACAGTGGCAGCGAAAGCAGTTTCCTTCTGTCTTTCCAGCGCCGCATTGAGTCATAAAGCGGCAAAAACACTTCAAAGCCCTTGGCCGACAGCATCTCTGCCACCGTCTTCTCGTGCTGGTGGCGGGTGTAGAGCGCCCACCAGGCGGAGTCTTCGCACCTTGTTACGCCAATATTTTGTGAGGTCAGCATTTTGCTTTGCCTCTCCTTTGAGTGTGCAGCTTTCCTGACATGCCGCCAACAAGACATAGCTTCGCCCTGTGGGCTACAGCCCTCGCTTTTTTACTCTGCTCCTAAGACTTCCCACGCTTCGCCCTCGGCCTCTGGGCTCAAGTTGAATTTTGACTTGCAAAAAGCCGAGAAGACGTTCCGCACCCCAATGTCCTGTGAGTGCGGGTGGGATGAGGGGAGCATATTGCGTGAATACTAATGCAACTTCGTTGCCATTGCAAAACCATGTAAATAAACGGCTTGCACGTGACGCATCTTAGAAAGGTGCAAAGTTTTGCACTCAGTTGTAGGAGAATTTTACTCCATGCCTTCTGCAAGCATTCCGGGCCAATCGCATGCCGCGGCAGGATTGCGTGCCCCTGCCGGGTCAAGGCTGCCTCCTCAAAGCGGAGAAAAAGCCCGGGGTTTATGCCCTGGGCCTTTTTCCAACTCCGAATGTGTAGGCAGAACCACCGCGTTGCAGCTCGACTTTACCGCGCAACGCGCCCAAGAGGATCGAGGCCCCGAGTATGGTAAAGTGCTGACGGATTGCGATCGGCCCACGGCAGACGCGGTTTGGGTTTGAGGGGAGTTTTTTACGCCCTTTGCAACCTGTGGTAAAAGTCCGAATTCTGCAAATCTAGGCTTGTAAGCCATTGATTACAGGCTACTTAAAAATCTAGCCTGAGCGGAAAAAGACTTTCACCACTGTTAGGGAATTGTCACGACGATGGGGCTGGTCGGGACGCTTTCATTCCCGGAACCGTCGACGCTTTCTACGATGTAATCGTAGGACAATCCGCTCTGGACTCTGCTATCCACATATGTGGTTTGGGTATCGACCGATGAGTTCAAAAGCTGATACGTAGAACTGCCACTCGGTGATCTGTAGACGTTATAGCCTACTACTGGATCCGTAGAACTACTGGGCGCATCCCAACTCAGGTCGACAGCAAATGAGGCCACCGTGCCTGTACCGGTCAGGGCAATCACCGCGGTACCGTTGGTCGAAGAGTTGCTCGTGATGGTCAGCTGACCGGTCGCCGCATCCGCGGCGGTGGGATCGAACTGCACGCCCAGCGTTACCGTCTGTCCCGGAGTCAGCGTCACCGGGAACGTGGCCCCCGACATCGTGAAGCCCGTACCCGTTATCGCTGTCAGCACTGCCGAGTTGACCGTTACAGCCGCAGTGCCCGTGGATGTCAAGGTCACAGACTGCGTCGCCGGCGTGTTCACCGCCACATTGCCGAATCCCACGCTGGTCGCGTTGATGCTCAGCGTCGGCACCGGCACATTCAATTGCAGGGCAAAGGTCTCTGAGACGCTTCCCGCACTCGCCGTGAGGGTCACCGCCTGTGCGGTCCCCACCGACGACACCGTCGCCTTGAATCCGGCGCTGGTGGCATTCGCCGGCACCGTCACCGTGGCCGGCACCGTGACCGCCGCGTTGCTGCTCGACACGCTGACGCACAGGCCGCCGCTCGGTGCTGCCGCGCTCAGTGTCACCGTGCAGGCATCCGTCCCCGATCCCGTCATGGTTCCGCTGCCGCAGGAGAGCGCCCTCAACGTCGCCGGCGCCACCGTCCCTGTGCCGCTCAGGCCGATCACTGCCGTGCCGTTGGTCGAAGAGTTGCTGGCGATGGTCAGCTGACCGGTCGCCGCGCCCGCGGCGGTGGGATCGAACTGCACACTCAGCGTCGCCGCCTGGCCCGGCGTCAGCGTCACGGGGAAGGTGGCTCCCGAGACCGTGAAGTCCGTACCCGTCAGGGTGGCCGAGTTCACCGTGACAGCCGTGGTGCCGGTAGACGTCAAGGTCACGAACTGAGTTGCCGCCGTGTTCACCGCCACGCTGCCGAAGGCCACGCTGGTGGCGCTGACGCTCAGCGTCGGGACCGCGGCATTCAACTGCAGAGCAAAGGTCTCGGAGACGCCGGCCGCGCTAGCCGTCAGGGTCGCCGTCTGCGCCACCGCCACCGACGACGCCGTCGCCGTGAACGTGGCGCTGGTGGCATTGGCCGGCACTGTCACCGTGGCCGGCACCGTCACCGCCGTACTGCTGCTTGCGAGGCTCACAACGAGGCCGCCGCTCGCTGCCGCCCCGTTCAGGGTCACCGTGCAGGTGTCGGTCCCCGATCCCGTCATGGAGGAATTGCTGCAGGAGAGCGCGCTCAACGCCGCCGTGCCCGACGGCGCCGCCGTGCCTGTGCCGCTCAGCCCGATCACAGCCGTAGCGTTGGTCGAAGAGTTGCTGGTGATGGTCAGTTGAGCCGTCGCCGCGCCCGCGGCGGTCGGATCGAACTGCACACTCAAACCATAGGTCCCACCAGCGGCTATCGTGACAGGAAGGCTGCTTGGACCAACAACGGAGAAGGACTGCCCAGTCAGGTTAAGTTGGGTAATTTCGACTGGTGCCAAACTCCCATTCAAGAGAGAGACTGTGGAGCTAGCCGTTTGACCGATAGACACAGCGCCAAAGGTGATTGTGCCGGGGGACGCGACGAGGGCTCCCGTATCCCCTCCGCTTGCCAGATGCATTTGCGTTCCGCAACCAGCCACGGCGAGAAGGAGACAGCAGGACAACATGACCAGTAGAGCTGTGTTCCAACGGTTAAGCCAACAGAGTTGAGCGCGCCTGTGCGCACGGCGTTGTTTCGGTCGCGAACAGTCTATGTATGGTGATGCCGTGTACGTCGAAAATTCGGGATCCGATGGAAAGTGAACCAGATTTCCGTACATCACCTCACCTCTGCGAGCGCTCCTGCAGCTCTTAAGCCTTTTCAGGCCCTCAATTCCTTTCTCGGAAGACTTCAGTAAGAGTTTAGCATAAGCTTACGCACTAAGATAACCATTATGTGTTACCTATGCGTAACTTTTGCGTTACTCGATGCAAGCCTAAGTTTATCTTGCACATAGGAGAGTGCAGCACGAATCAAATGCTACCGGATCACTCTCGGAAATGGTAAAAAGTGGCTAATTGAAGAGGATTCTCCTTGAGTAGGTAATCACAGTTTGGTTCCCTTTCAAGAGTTCTGCAATGGCGCGGTTGGATCCGGTTTATTTCTGGGATTTTCTTCCGGTAACGGGTGTAAGACCCGCTCGTAAGCCCTGGTTCCGATCTTGAGCTCGTCCTTCGCGGAGACACGGTTGCACAACCGGCTCCCGCAGTCGTCTGGCAGTGGCGGCTGTTGTGGTGCTGGCTTTGTACATGGAAGCGCACCCCAATAAATAGCAATGCCCGTGCCAAAGCGGTTGCTCCGCAGTCCGGATGCCTAATCTATCCAGATTGTTCGACTTGCGGCAAAGCGACCGGGCTGGAGGAGGACAGACCCAATTTACCGCAGGCCCCTGGCTATGTAATTTTTCTCTATAGGCGTATATTTTCTACCCCGCTTGTCGCCCCTCCTGGAGCTCCAGGATCACTCCCCAAGTTCCAACTTCGCTGCGTCGGACAAGGTGGTACAGATCGTGCATCGGATTCACATGTCCCCAGTATTCCTCTGTCTGCGGAGGTTCGAGCGGGTCGCCGTAGCACTCCGAGGTGGAGGCGTGGAGATAGCCCACGCCATACCTGGCAGCGATCTTGAGGGTGTTTTCAGTGCCAACAGAGCCCACCCGCAGGGTCTCGATGGCCAGGCGGAGATACTCCGGCGGCCTGGCCGGAGAGGCGAAGTTGAAGACGTAGTCCACCGGGCCTGGATCGAAGTCCCGCCCGAAGTCCGGTCCGAAGGGCCGGCAGATGTCGCGCTCCACGAATTGGAAGCGCAGCTCACCGGCTAGGTGGGCAATGTTTGCGGGGTCGCCGGTGGAGAGGTTGTCGACGCCGACAACGGCATGGCCTCACTCAAGAGGCGATCTGTCAGGTGTGAACCCAAAAAACCGGCAGCGCCGGCAGCGCCGGTTACAAGGATGCGCATGGTCACAGGTGCGTCCTCCGAAGCTCGGAATAGGGGTCCTGGTGATGACAGTGCTCGGTGGCCGAGGGTGTAGAAGGGGAATTCGTCATTACAGTACCATGCTCCGCGGCTTTCCTTGCTGTGTCTGATAACTTGCCGTCCTGCCCACACTCACATAGGTGAAGCCGTGCTCTAACATCTCATGCGGTTTCCAAAGGTTGCGGCCGTCAATGACGATCGGGAAGCGGACAGCCTGGTTGAGCCGCACCAAGTCGATTGCGGCAAACTCCTTCCAGTCGGTCAGAATCAGTACCGCGTCAGCATCTTTGGCCGCTTCGTAAAGGTCTCCGGCATAGCGGAGCTTCTCAGAAGGCGGTAGCACTGCTTTGGCGTGCTCCATAGCCGCCGGATCGTAGGCCGTAACCGTGGCGCCCGCCTCCAGGAGCCTTTTGATGATGTTGATGGCGGGAGACTCGCGAATGTCGTCGGTATCGCCCTTGTAGGACAGGCCCAGGGCGGTCAGCCGTTTGCCACGCAGGGTCCACAGCGCCGAGAGCACCTTATTGAAAAAAACATCCTTTTGGGTTTCGTTGATCTTTCGGACTTCATAGAGCAGTTGAAAGTCCACGCCCCGCTGTTGCGCCACCCACTGGAAGGCGGCCACATCCTTCGGAAAGCGGGAGCCGCCATAGCCCAGTCCTGCGCGCAGAAAGCGGGGGCCGATGCGGCTGTCGAGGCCCATGCCGGTGGCGATGTCCTCGATGTCCGCGTCCACGGCCTCGGCCAGGTTGGCCACTGCATTGATGAAGGAGATTTTCAGCGCCAGGAAGGCATTGCAGGCGTGCTTGATGATCTCCGCGCTCTGCACCGAGGTGACCAGCAGACGAGCCGGATGAGAGGCGCTGCAGGGCCCCTGCAAAGCGCCGGGTTGGGCGTAGTAGCTGCCCCCCGTAAGCGGCTCATAGATGCGCCGCAGCACGTCGGCGGAGCGCTCGTTGCCGGCGCCCACCACGATGCGGTCGGGATGCATGAAGTCGGAAATGGCCGTGCCTTCGCGCAGAAATTCGGGATTGGAGACCACGTCGAAGCTTTGCGGGGCGACGCCGTGGCGCTGTAGCACGCGACGGATCCACTCGTTGGTGTAGACCGGCACCGTGCTTTTCTCCACGATCACCTTGTAGCCGCTGATGGCGCGGGCAATCTCAGAGACCACAGCCTCGACGAAGGAGAGGTCGGCGGCGCCGGTGTTGCCCTGGGGGGTGCCCACGGCGATAAAAATGGCCTCGCTCCGTTCGACGGCCCCGCCCAGATCGGTGGTAAACTCCACGCCGCTGCCCCGGTGTTTGGCCAGCAACTCTGGTAGCCCTTCTTCAAAGATGGGCACGCCGCCTTCACGGAGGATATTCACTCTCGCTTCGTCGTTGTCCACGCAGATGACGCGATGGCCCATTTCGGCAAAGCAAACTGCCGCAACGAGTCCCACATATCCGGACCCGATCACGCAGATGGAAACTGGAATTTTCATTTTGCTTTCCCGGTTACGAAGCAATATACCACCAGTTGCCTCTGACCTCGTCGCTTGCAGCAGGTGCGGGAGTTCTCCAAGTCGCTGCTTGTGGACATCCGTACAGCTTGGGACAGGGCAGACGTTGACCAAAAGCAAAGAGTTCAAAATGTGCTTTCCCCAAGTGGCCTAATATACCAAACGGGGAAAAGGGATTTTGAACTCGGCTAACGGTTGTCATTTCAATCAGTTGCAAAATCTCTTAGGCGGAAAAGCGTTCTTGGTGCTGCCGAAGGGGATCGAAGCGTGGTCGTTGATCAGCTTGCAGCAGCGGCTGGGTGAAGGCGGGCGGCCGGCTGGTCTATTGGTTCTAAGCTCCCCAGAAGCCATCCGATTGGTGGATGGGAACCAGGCAGCCGTTCGCCGCCTGTTCCGGTTGCGAAGCCATGGTCAAGGCAGACGATTTCAGCACTCTAAACGATGGTGCGGTGCTAGAATTCTCTGCGCTGGAGTTGCACAATGCGCAAGCACCGACGCATGACGTTGATTCTCACAAGCGCAGTGCTGCTGATTCCATTCAACTGTACGCGGTCGGGCTCCTCCGGCCAAATCACCACTCCGGTCTCGGTGAAATCTGGCCATTACGAATTACAAGGAGGTCGTGCGATGTCCTTTGCACTGAAATCAACGGCATTTGCGAACGGCGGCGAGATTTCCAAGAGGTATACGTGCGATGGCGCTGACCTCTCGCCCGCATTGAACTGGGATGACGCCCCAGCCGGGACGCATTCGCTGGCAGTCATAACGGATGATCCTGATGCACCCGTGGGCACGTGGACACATTGGATCATCTGGAACATCCCTGCCCAAGCTACGGTCTTGCCGGAGGGCGTGCCAAAGGTAGAAGTACTCGACAATGGCGCACGTCAGGGCAGGAACGACTTCAAGCGCATTGGTTATGGTGGCCCGTGTCCGCCTCCGGGCAAGCGCCATCGCTACTTTTTCAAACTGTACGCTCTCGATGCCAGGCTCGACGTAAAGGCAGGCGCCAGCAGGAACGAACTGGAACTCGCCATGAAGCGGCACGTGTTGTCCCAGACGGAATTGATGGGTACGTACAGACGCTAATTTCGGCATTTCCAAGACGGCACGCAGTCTTTCGGTACTACGCCGAACTGAACGATTTCCTGCCGCGTTCTCGGCGCTTTGCCTCCTTCAAGCACAGTTTTGAATTGCCAGGCTCTGTGAAGGACATGATCGAATCCATGGGCGTGCCACACACGGAAGTCGATCTCATCTTGCTCAACGGTACGCCTGTGGACTTCTCCTATCCGGTACGAGACGGCGACCGGATCAGTGTTTACGTGCCCATGAAGAACTGCTGCTGAACTGGCTCCGGGCATAAGGGGAGATTTCCACCGGCGTCGTCCGGAGCCTCAACAACAAGATTCGAGTTGTGACCAAAATCAAGATTCCGCTTGCGTAAACCGCAGTGCAGACCGCAACAGAACTCCACCAGAACATCCGTGTCTCGCCCAGTCCGGCACGTGCCTCAGCCCAGCCTGATCAGCGCCGCGGAGTAAGCCGGAACGCGCACGCTCAGCTTGCCGCTATGAGACCTTAGCCGCTCGCCGGCCCGAGCATGAAACTGGCCATCGCTCCCTACCGCCGCTCCCTCGAACGTGACCCCGAGCTTGCTGTCGATCGCCGGAGCCTCAAGGCGCTCGACCGTAGCCCACTTGAAACCACCGGAAGCCTCGGTAAGAGTAACCTCAACGTTGCGTGCATCCTTGTTGAAGACGGCCACCAGACCCTGCGCGCCATCCCCGCCCGCCGCATAGGCCGTAAGGTTTGCGCCCTGTGCCTCAAGCGTCGTCCGATGCAATGTGCGCCCCGCAAACTGTTGCGCCAGCATCAGTCCGTAGAACTCCGGTCGCACTTCAAATCCGCTTCCGATCGAGCCCACGATTGGCGAATAGAAGCCGTTTGCTCCCCCATGCAGGTTGACTCCCACGCAGCCCATGGACGCCATTTGCAGGCAGAAGTCCCCCGCCCACAGCGCGGATGCAAACGTATCGCTGACCCCCGGCTTTCCTGCGTTGTAGCAGGAATTTCCTTCCGCCATGCGAAATGGCAAGCCGGCGGCCTTGGCCGAGTCCAGCGCCTCGCGGCAGGAGTAGTCGAACCGCTCGCCTGGATGCAGAAGCAGGTCGATATTCATGCGAGGATCCGCAGGCGGACCCTCGGGGTAGTAGTGGCTCGTTACCAGCACGATCTCTTTCGGAACGTCCTCAGTAAACTGTTTCACCCACTTCTGGTTGGAGGCCGTGTCCGGTCCGGCCACCGCAACCTCAGGCAGCTTCTCATGAAACGCAGCCCGAAACATCTTCCACCGGGCAAGGAACTCGTTGTAGGTCCAGGGCTTGTTCCCCTGATCGCGATGCTTGAAAAGATCGGGCTCGTTGCCGAACTGCACACACATCAGTTGCGGCCCAAGCGTCTTGGCCACAAAGCTGCCCTCGGCAAGCGCCTGCTCCGGCGTGCCTCCGCCAAGGTTCAGGCCATAGATGCAGCGCCAGCCGGTCGCATTTAGAAAGCCCTGCAGGTTCCGGATGGAGAGCGGTGTGATGGTGAACGTGCGTGGCTCACGATGGCCCGGATCGGGTCCCACCAATCCACCCGCCTCCGGTGGGGTTGCCGGTTCCGACTCAGACCAGACGGTGAACTCGCTCAAGTTGCCGCCGAGGCGCAGCACTCCCGCTGGGCTCAGCCTTCTGAAGATCTCGATCAGGGCCGTGTTCTGAGAAGAAAAGTAATCCGGGTATGCAAGCTGCCCGCTCTCGTAGCTTAGCCCCATGAAGTCCACGGGGACGTTGGCAAGGCTCGTCGAAGGGTCGATGGCCAACGAAACCTGAAGCGCGGCCGGCTGCGCCATCAGGCTATGCGGTGCGCTGAGCGCGGTTGCCCCCAGCGCCGCGGTAATGGAACAAAACTCTCTTCTCGACAGTTGTTTCATGATGCTTCCAGTTTCTCACTTTCTTTCAGAGGGCATTACCAAACTGCCCAAGCGCAACGATGGGCGATGCCGCCGCAGGGGTGCCTGGCCGGGCCGGGATGCGGGATCACCATGCATTTAGAGAGCAAAACACACGGTATCTCATGATCGCTTCGCTGCTTGGGAGCCCGCGGATGGAAGCGTATCTGCCGCCTTCGTGCCGCTAAACAGTCCATATCGCTTCAGCATGACGAGCCAGAGAATCACCCCAGCAAGGAAGAGCACCAGAAACAACGGAAACACAGACCACTGTGTTTTCACGACGAATTGCTCAGGATGAAAATAGGGCTTTAGATAAGCATCGCGCAGGATGTCTCTCATTACGGACATGCTAAGGATCACGACGCCAATGATGCCCGGCACGTAGAAGGCGGCGACACGGACATTCTCTTTCCGCAAGGCGTCCGACATAAGGAAGATAGCTCCGATCCCGCCAGCGACACCAACCAGCAGAAGAATCGTCGCCAGGGAGTTATCACCCATATATAGCATACGCATGTCTCGTGGAAGGCTGACCAGGAACACGACGCCCACGACGAGCTGCGCAATGGTGGCGTACATGAATGCTTTGCCGCCAAACTGCAATACTCGACGGGCATACTCGCGGTCCCGCTTCCAATTGGCCAATGCCACGAATATCAGAAAGAGTCCACCCACTGCCACGGCTGCAACCATGAAGTGCAGAAAGCGGGGGATCAACGTAGGCTCCGAAAGGTTGAGATTCCATCCGGCAGGGTCAGCAAAGTACTTCCCGCCCCAGCGAGAGGGTGACTGGCTCAGCGTGAGATTGTTGCTATACACGAAGCCAATGAGGAAGATAAGAATCACGCTGGACAGCATTACTCCCCCAGCTTTCCCCGCATGCTGCCCACTCTGAAACGAAGCGAGATAGAAGCCGTAGTAGGCCAAAGTAAGAAACACCAGGACCAGAAACCAGGGCCAGGCGATGATGATGGACGAGGTGTAGAAGAATTGACCGTACAGAACCTGCACGAACAGCAGCGGAGCAATACCCAAGGTGATCGTTGCCGGCAGAAGTGAGGGCAACTTCCTGGCTACGTCAAAGAACACGCGGTTGCCATTCTCTCGATCTCCGGAACGCCACTTCGATACCAGCGCCAGGACTGCCCCGCCAAGCATGAAATTCATGGCAACAATGTGGAGGAAAAAGGTCACAACCAAGAGCAATTTGAAGACCCAATAGGGCGCAGGCAGCGGATTCGGGTCTAATGCCGGAATCAGGTCGGGCTGCATCATGTTCAATTTCCTCCTTGCGTGGCAGTGCCAGGCCCTTTCGCGCTGCGCTGCGTGTTCATCCACTGCACCAGCGCGGTGCGCTCCTGGTCAGAGAGCTTCAGGTCCGGCATGAGGGGAAACAGGCTTGGCAAATCCTTCAGGGCTTCGCTTGCTGCATTTGGATCTTTGGGTAGTTTTGTGTAGAAAGGATCGGCGGTGCTCACCTGGTGGCACATGACACAGTTGCGTTCGAAAACGGTTTTGCCATCCGCGACCGCAGCCGCACCCGCGGGATTTGGCTGGATCGTGCCCAGGAAAGCCGCAAGCGCATTGCGCTCGGAATCTGTACCGGCGAATGGCGGCATGACGCCGTTGTGCATGAATTCAAGACCGCCAAGCATCGCTTGAATCTTGTTCTGATCCCATTGACGCAATTTCAGGTAACTTTTGACTCCCCGGTAGGAGTTCGTCGTGTGGCAACTCTGGCACTCTACACGGAATACGTCGCGGCCCACCGTGACTTGGTTGTCCTTCGTCAGTTCCCTGTTGTTTATCCATTTCCCAGTTTGGAGAATGCCTGCATTGTTGACTTCATCGACGCCAAACCCACCATCCCCCGGCATCTGAGTGGCGTAGAGCGAGTTCGCGTACAGATAGTTCCCGATGACGTAGGGCTTGCGAATGGCTTCGCGGACGAACTCGAACGAACCCATCGCACCAAGTGCGACCAGCGCGACCAGTAAGCTGAATGCCAGGGGTATACGCCCGGGCCTGACCAGCGTGAGCAGGGCCAGCGCAAACGTCACGGCCAAAAGAACTGCGGCGAGCACAGCGTAATGTGTTCCGGTGGGCATCGGGCCACGAGCGCTCGCCCAGACTTCGGCGGGAATCTTGCGGATGTACCACCACCCCAGTGCTGGCAGAACGGCCAGAGACGGTACGATCCACAGCGCACTCCATCTCACAATGCGTGCCTTCAGAGCAGCGTCCTTCTGCACGCTCGCAGTAATCAATGCGTAGATTCCCGCCAGCGCCAGCGCAATGTCGAAGCGCAGGAAAAGCGAAGGGAAAGACGTTGGATTGAAAAAGCCAGTCCAGAACTGGTGGTTCTTAACCCAGTTCCCGGGAGTCAGCATGAAGGTGATGATTCCATTAATGACCACCATGCTGGCGAATGCGGCGATGAAATAGATCCATCCGTACCACTCGTGAAGTCGCGCATCCAGCTTCTCCCAGCCATACAGGTAGAGCAGCGCGGCCGTGATCTCAATGAAGAAAAATACCCACTCGATCGCCCATCCCCAGACGTAAGCGTGAATCAGGTTGCTGGTGGCTACCGGGCCGATCAACCCTATGGTGAACCAAATGCCGACCCCGCTCACGGCGCCGAAAACGACCGTTACCAGCACAAAGAACCTGGTATGCGATTTCAACCAGTTGAGAAGTGCCAAGTCGTTGTTGCGCCGGGCTTTTTGTTCTGTCAGGACCAGAAAGAGCCCGCCGCCCACTGCGAAATGAGAAACGAACACGTGAAGAATGGCTACCAATGCAATTAGCAGGCCGGCACCAAAAGCGACGTCCCAAGCCGGATAGTTCATGCGGCTCCTCCTGCCCGACGCTCGATTCGGAGGAAAGGAGGATGGGCCGATTCAGCCGTACCTCACTCCTCACGCTCTTAAACGCACCACTTTCCAAATCCGACTTGCTGTGACTGCGGTCACAGAGCTTCTCAATTCCAGGAACAAGGTTCCCACCCACCCGCCGTCGTTACCCCATGGACGACGACTGCTGATTATCTGAAGTCCCCTCGTTGAGAGCCTTTCTTGAAGGTTATTGTCCCCAAACTGCATCCAGTTCGGTAGATAAGCGGTAGGGGGTATCCATGACCGAATCGATCTACGCGCCGGAGCAGTCGAAGACGGTAGCTGAGGAGAGACGGGAAGTCTACAACAAAAGGGTGGCCGCGCTGTTCGCGGAGCGGGACAAGGACCCAATGGACTCTCCGGAGCGGGATGCCGCCGTCCAGAGAATCATGGGGTTGTGGGTGGCTGAGGGCTAATAGACGCCGGCGCCGGTTTCCATAGACGGCTGGGTGGCACACCAAGCCACGTGCAGCGATCTCGGTCGCGAAGTACCCATGCCAATGGTCCACCAAGTGCCAAATCGCCTCTAAATCGCGGCCGCTCGCTCGAAGTACTGAATCGCCCTCTCACATATGCGCAGGTCTAAGTAATGCCGTAGGTCCCGGAGTGATTACGATTTTGGGCCTTTCGAGATTCTGGCCAAGGCCGCCCTGGCACTCGCTGCATCCGGGAAATTTGGATCGTCCCGTAGCGCCTTCTGCAGAGCCCGTTCGGCCAAGTCGAAATGACGAGCGGCCATCTGGGCCATACCCAAGTGATACTGGTACAGGGGGTTATTCGGATCTTTTTGAGCGCATTCCTCTAGTAGCCCGACAGCCGGTTCGGGCGCTCCGAATTTGTAATAGGCCCATCCGAGCGTCCCGGCCGTGTTAGGAGAGTTGGGCATTTTTTGCGTGGCCATTTGCGCCAGCGACAGCGCAACCTTGACGTCGCCACCGTGCTCAAGGTAAAGATAAGCTAGGTTATTCGCCACGAGTGGTGAATCAGGATCGACCTCGTGGGCCCTTTCACAAACCTTCTTGGCTTGCTCCCAGTTACCTTCTTTTTCGTACAGCGTATCCAGAGCCAAGTAATTCGCGACCTCACGAGGATTCCTGTCAATCGCGGCTTGCAGGTCAACTTTAGCGTTCCCCACTGAGCCCTGAGCCGCGTGAATGTCGCCGAGCAAACTATATTCAGCTGATCTTTGCGGATCCAGTTTGATCGCTTGCTTCGCACTCGCTTCTGCCTTCTCTAAATCGCGTAGGCTGAAATACACTGCTGCCAGCAAGAAGTGAAGACCAGCATTCTGCGGGTATTGCTCAACCAACTTCGAAATCCGCAATACTACTTCGGGGGATCTTTTCTCCGCTATGCGAAGATTCGCCAGCATTGTCAGCCCCGGTAGAGAGACCGGGGCGCGGTCTAACGCGGCTTGAAGCTCCGTCTCTCCCTCCTTCTTATCTCCTTTCGCCAGCAACGCCTTCGCGCGAATCAGATGGGCCGACGGTAACTCGGGGTGCGCTCTTAGCGCGTCCCCAGCCAACTTCAGGGCTTCGTCGTAGTTGCCGCTGTTTGCGTCAAGGTCCGCCAAAGCTAATTGAGCGTCACTCATTTGGGGCTGTAATTCTAGCGCATGCGCCCAAGAAGACCTGGCTGGGGAGCGGAAACCGAGCGCGTTTTGGGCAACACCGAGGAAGTAATGGCCCGCGGCGGATTTGGGCTCTCCCTTGAGGCCTTTCTCGAGTTCGGTCTGCGCTTGGTCATACTTGCCTTCCGCGATGAGGATTCGACCATTGAACAACGAACCCTGCGGATCTTCCGGGTTGGCTTTCAATAGTTCCTTGTTGATAACCTCGGCCTCCCTGATTTGCCCCAGTTCAATCAGGGTATCGATCAAGAGCTTCTTAACAGTAGTGTCGTTCGGTTTGGATTTCGACAGCGCCCGAAACTCGACCGCCGCCTTTTCCTTTTGACCCGTGGAGATGTAGAAGAGGCCCAGGGCTCGGTATGCTTCCGGATTGTCGGGTGCAATCGTTTTCAGCTCTGCGCACAGTTTCTCGGTGTCGGCCATTCTTCCGGTCGCGATGTATACCTGCGCCAGAGCAAGCCGCGGGAGCGCCGTGTGCGGGTCCAGTTCGATCGCCGCCCTTAGCTCCGCTTCACTTTCGGCCATTTTCCCCGCAGCGAAATAGAACTGGCCTAGTGCCACGCGCGCCTGGGAAGACTTCGGGTTTGCCTCCGCTGCCTTCTTGTAAACGTCCTCGGCCTCGGCGGGCTGGCGCGCGGAAACATAGATTGCGGCCAGGTTCAGATAGCTATCCACACGTTGGGGGTCGATCTCAATGGCTTTTTGAAATTCTCCAATGGCTTTCGGCAAGTCGCGTGTCGCGGCATACGTCGCGCCCAACATTTCGCGAGCCGGAACATTTCTCTGATCTGCTGCAATGAGTTTTTCTGCAAGCTGTTGGGCCTGCTGGTACTGTTGCCCGACGAAGAGCACGTCGGCGAGCTCTAGCTCGGCCTCAGAGTTCTTAGAGTTCAGACTGACGGTCGTCTTCAGCTCGCGGAGAGCGCCATTAAGGTCAGACAGCTTCAGGTACGTCTCGGCAAGTTGATAGTGCGCCTGCTCGAACCTCGGGTCGAGCGCGATAGCATTTCGGAATTCGATTTCCGCCGCAGGGTAGTTGCCCGCTTTGAAGTACTTCTCGCCGCTGCTCAGGTAACCCAGCTTCTTCTTGTTCGGATCAGAGGTACAGGCAGAGAACATCACCGCCAGCGCCAAGGCGCAAAAGAGCCATCTCTTTGATGTCACAGGCAGCGTGCCTCTCGCCGCGCATCCATCCTCGCATGTGGCATCGGCCTGCACTTCACACGGCGTCGTCTTCTTTGACGATCTCAAATACTTCTTCTCCGAAAACGAAAAGCCCACATCGCTCCGATTGGCAGGAGGGAGAAGCACAAATACAGCAAGGGGCTGCCACCTTCCGGAACCGTATACGTCCCAGGCCCTGGCGTGGGCGTGGGTGAGCCAGGTGTGTTGTTGTAGGCGCTGCAACCTGTGGAGATGGTGTTCTGCTCCAGCGTCACTGCGCCAGTCAGCGCGATGATGCTACCGCACCCATCTGTTGCACCGGTAACCAGGCTGTCGCTTCCGTACGCAATAATATTTCCCTCGAATGACGTGCTGCTTCCGAGGGTCGCGGAGCTGCCAACCACCCAATACACGCTGTCAGTTGAATTGCCACCGACAATCTTAACACTAGAGCCGCTTGCGGTCGTGAGCGTGCTCGCTATATCGATGACGATGGTCTGATCGCTGCCGGTGAAGTTGAGGGTGAGGGCTCCCGTCAACTGAGCCGACGAAGTAAAATTATAGACGCCCGCACCGAGATTCAACCCACCCAGATTTTGACCAGTCAGACTGGTAGCGGAGGAGCTCAAGCCCATCAGGGTAGTGTAGGCTGAGCTCGCAGCGGCCTGAGCCGCCATCGCGATCGGCCCGCCTGCGTATACTGACCCATTCGTCACCTGCGGGTCCGACACCCCAACGCCTGGTGAGGAGCTAAAGCCAGTAATCGCATTGGCACCTCCGGATGACCAGACACCCACATTTCCGCTAATGGTGCTTGTAGGGACATTGGTCACCGTCGAAGCGCCCAGTACGGCGAAGCTGCCCGCAGTTCCCAGAATGCCTTGGGCATGGGCATTGACTGCCAACACCGAAAGAATCAACAAACCCAAGCTAAACACTTTCATCTTTCCTGCCGATAAGTGCCAGTACTTAGTCATTTGTTTCCTCCTCGATAGCGATATTGTGAGACAGCCCTTTGCGTACCTGTGACGCTCTAGCGCGAAGCCTAATGTTGTCAAGACTGATAATTTTTGCGACCAGTTGCAAGCACTTGCAGCCACCCAAACTCTTCATTCCCAAGAAGATGGTAGAAATCGCGGCCCGCTTACGATTTGAAAGAATTTCTGTCGCTGACAACTATCCGGACTCCCGAACCGTATGCTCTACAGATGTGAGGTGTTCTTGGGTTGAACTGGGTAAATGGGCAGTGGAAGTCAAGACAGGAGGATTCGATGCCCAGGCGCTTCGGGGCCTGCTTGAGTTTTGCCGCCGCAATCCGGCGTTCACGCCACTGGTGATCTGCGCGCCCGGAGAGGAAGAGATTGCCCGGCGGCACGTCGTCCTGAGTGTCAGTTGGGAAGACTTTCTTATTTCCGGCCCGGCACAAGGTTAGAGCGCCGGAAGAGGCTGATTTCCCCCGCCGGAGCCAATGCTCCATGTTATTCTCATTGGCCGCTTTTCGGTGACCCCGTAGTCAGATTTTTCTCATGCTTGAAACGAAATTCAGCCACCGTGACGGGGCTTTCCGAATGTTCCCATGGGACTCTCGTATCGTTAGTTTAATCGCACCCCGTTTTATGCGACCGCCCGCGCCGCCCAGGACTTCGCCAAGGCCGCCCGGACGCAGGCAACCCGCCGGGCTTACAACTCCAACTAGCGGACTTCGCCGCGTGGCGAGCCTCGCACGGCCTGGAATCCCTGCCGGCAGAGTCGCCCACCGAGGCCCTCTATCTCTCGGCTCTGGCCGGGGAGGGAAGACATCTTCGAATGGGAGACAGGTTGTCTCATTGAGATCCTCCATCACTCCAATTCCCCAGCCGCGCCAACCTCTTCTCCCAGCGCCTGGCAAACCGGCTGTTGCGCTGCACTCAAAGTGCAGTCGGACAGGAGCCTGTGTACCTGCCCTACGAACTCTTGCTTTGAAGCAGACAAAGCACCGCATAAAGCTTGTAGGAGTTACCAGGATGTGGCGGCGAATGAGTCGGCTTCGCGGTTGAGCTCTTCCGGATAGGCGGCGTAGGGCGAGAGGATTACACGGTAGCGGAAGGTTGCTGACTGACCTTTCTCCAGGGTAAAGTTGAAAGCAGGTTGCTTGGGATCGAAGATACTGCGGCCGAGTGGGTTGGCGGCAAATAGACCATAGCCGCGGGCGTGCCAGTAGGTTGGATAGCCGGGGTTGGCGGGGTGGTCGATGATGGCGATGTTGACCAGATTGTCGCAGTCGTGGCCGGTGAGGGCGCACCACCGGCCCCGGGTTCCCCAGGCTGCGGCGCCAAGAACGTCTTCGCTGGTGCGGTATTGGCCGCTGGCGGGGTTTGGGGCGGAAGGATCCGCGGGTGCGGCAGCAACCACGGTTGCGTTTCCGTTGGCGTCGGTAAATACTCCACCCTTTTCTTCGGGCGATTCGAGCCATCGAGCCACGCGCAGACCGAGCAGGCCTTCCTTGTCGTCACTGAAGACGGCATGATCGAGTGCGGTGAGAGTTATCGCCTGGTCGATTACTCTTGCATGATTACGGCGGGCGAAAACATAGTGTGTGGTCTGGTTGAGGATGGGGTTGTTTTCACCGGTCATCCAGACCGACTCGACGACTAACTCGCCGCTATGGAGGCCGTTCTTCGTGGAGACGATGCGGGTGTGGAGGATTGTGCCCATCTTTGAACGGGCTTCGGGTTTGATGGCGTCGGAGTTATTCCAGAAATCGAAGCCGTTAACGTTGCCATAGTTGAACCACAGGCCGGCCTGGTGGGGATGGTCGACGCGCTCGTTGGGCCGGGGTTTGAGAGGATAGCCGCGCGTCACTGTAACACCTTCGTTGGTGATGAGCGGATAGAGGACAGGCTTTTTGAGCGAGATGGGCCAGATGTAGGAGGTGAATGCCTTGCCGTCGATGGTGATGTCGACGCGGCGATTGGCTTCATCGGCAATGACCTGAACGCCCTTGGCAGGGGTGGCGGCCAGGGAGGCTGTGCATGCGGTGAGAAGGACCAGCGCGGCCAGCCCAGTTAGTCTCCGATGCAGTTGCAACCCAGAAGATATGTGTCCCATGATGCATTCCCTCAGGGGCTAAAGTCCCGGTTTTTCGGCCGATCCTGCTCCGCGGTTAAAGCCTTGCCCCTTCAAAACTGGGCGAAGCGGCCATTTTGTCAGGGCTCAAGCCCTTACCTGCCAGTCGCGACCTTTCAGAGCAAGAGCAACCATTCATCACGCGAAGACTCCGCCTCCCGCGATGACTTGCTGGGTCTTGTCGTCGAAAGTGACCTTCTGGCCGGTGTGGATGGCGGCGACGGTCATGCAGAGCGCGATGGAGTGGCTGTAACCGGCTTCGATGGAGGCATTCGGTGTTTTGCGGGAGCGGACGCATTCCATCCAGTTGCGCATGTTGGCCGAGGTCTGTGGGTCGCCTCCGGTGTTGGCCGCGGTAGACACGGCATCGACGTTTTCAGCCAGCGAAAAGCTGGGCAGAAGGTTGGGCTTGAGGCCCATAGCCGCGGCTTCGCGGGCCTGCAGTCCGCCTTCAGGTGTAACGCGCTGCTTGTCCATGTCGATCATGCCGGCGTTGGAGTAATAGAGCTCCTTCACGCCTCCGGCGGAGTTGGTGAAGCGGGAGGAGTATTGGACCTGGAAGCCTTTGGACGGGGCGTCGAGGGGGCCGTAATCGAAGACAGCGGTCAGGGTATCCCAGTTCTGGCGGCCGTCCTTCCAGAGATAGATGCCGCCGTTGGCAACGACACTGCGGGGATGGGGCAATCCGGTGAACCAGTGGACGGTGTCGATCTGGTGGACGAGCCACTGGTCGGGAATGCCGGAGGAATACGGCCAGAAGAGGCGGAACTCAAGGTATTTGCGGGCGTCAAAGGGCTCGTATGGGCAGTTGAGGAGATAGCGCTTCCAGTCGGTATCCTGCTCTTTGAGGAAGGGAACGACGTCGGGACGGCGCCAGCGGCCGGGCTGATTTACGTTCCAGGTCATTTCGACCATGACAATGTCGCCGAAAGCGCCGGACTTGATATATTCGGCGGCCTTTTGGTAGCTGGGCGTGGAGCGGCGTTGGGTTCCCACCTGGACGATCTTGCCGGCATTTTTGACAGCGGAGCGGAAGAGGCGCGCGTCGGCCATGGTGTGCGCGGTGGGCTTCTCGACATAAGCGTCGCGGCCAGCATTCACGGCTTCAGCGCCGTGCTGGGCATGTTGGAAATCGGCAGTGGCGATGAGAACGGCATCGACGTCGTTGCGGGCGTATAGTTCGTCATTGTTGCGGACCGGAGTGACGGGATTCCCAGTGAGGCTTTGGATAAAGGCGGCGCCTTCTTCGCGCCGGCGGTTCCAGAGGTCGGAGACGGCCACCATCTCAAAGTTCAGCTCTTTGGCGTACCCCTGAAATGCTGGAATCAATGCGCCCTTCATGCGGTCGCCGCAGCCGACGACGCCTACTCGGACGCGATCATTGGCGCCCAGAATGGCCGCATAGCTGCGGGCCTTCCAGGAGACGGCGGCAGCAGCGAAGGTGGCGCTGCCAGCCTTCAAAAAATGCCTGCGATTTGTGTCCCCGATAGTCATACCTCAAGGTTCTCCGATCCGACGATCTTTTTAGGCCCTGGATTGCCTGTCTCACTGCCAAACAACGATGGTCAGGCAAGGAAGTGGTTTGAGTCAACTGAGGGCGCGGCTGACCAGCTGCAAAAGTCCAAGCTGAAAGGCCGGCACGTGGGATCGAAGGGGATGGGTCAGGAGTAACTGAATCATGCAGATAGGGATGGAGAACGACCTGCAGAAGTTTGAAAGCATGCCCGCTGCCGACTTCAGCGACAAAGTTCATGGGACGGATTCCCATAGTGAAGGAATCTCTGATTAAGTCGATGTTTTGAAAGGGCACGACTTTAGTTGTGCCGCAAGTGCCGCAAAATGAGCGTGGGCTTTAGATGGGATGAGACGGCTGGTCTCGCGGAGCAGCTAAGCTGACCGCAACGCACTCGAGGGTGCAAAAGGAGACCAGCCGATGAGCAAGATTAGCAAACCAGCAGGACGTAAGAAA
>Ga0224558_1001370_pt1 | contig 25640 bp, 15 predicted proteins | sample 714S32024metaG_FD_180682 | JGI IMG/M metagenome (GOLD analysis project Ga0224558, IMG submission 180682) | Peat soil microbial communities from Stordalen Mire, Sweden - 717 S3 20-24 | ecosystem: Environmental > Terrestrial > Soil > Wetlands > Peat | place: Sweden: Norrbotten County, Stordalen... | reverse complement strand
ATCCTTGCGCGTTCCCATTGCCATGACTTGATTCTACAAATAACTCCTGTGGAAACCTCTCAATTCTTTCGTGCAGGTATCGGGACTTTCACCACAGGCTGCTAGGGCAGCGTGGCTCAGTTGCACAGCCTGGGCAAAGTCTCCCGTTCGAATTGCGTTCTCTATTCCGGAGAGCTGCTGGCGATCACCCTGGGACGCTTGAGAAAACGCGCAGTGAGCCGTTGCGAGCATGCCTGCCAGTGTCAGCGCGCGGACCAGTTTCGGGTATTGCATTTCGTTGGCCCCTTCACCATCAACCTGGAGTGACCGATTGCACGTGGCCGGCGCTTGCTCCCTGGCGAATGGGAAGCGACGGCATCCGTGTTGCAGTCAGCTTGAGGCCAGGAGGCTCTTTCCACCGTTCATGATAATTGAACCGTGTAAGAACTTTGGTTCGTGGCCTCAAACTGCCAATGCGCGGGGCTCCGCTTCACCTCTAAAGCATTGCCTCCCTCGCCATAAACAGAGCGGACTTGAATGCCGCCCGAGCATTCCACATCCACCAACAGCCGCTCTTGGCTGAGAAGCGTATAGCTCAGACTCAAGCGCGTTGCCCCGTAGTTCAGCCCTTGAATGCCATATTGCTTGCCCTCACTACCCAGGGATGGCGGCAGATTCGGACAGATTAACACTTGCCCCTGGATTTCCGTTTCGCGAAAGCCCATTAAGGTACGAATGATGTGGGCCGGCATAACTGCGCCCCACCCATATCCTTCTCCTCCAAAGGCTCCTCTGCAGCCCCATATCTCGCAACTGACTCCGGGCCATCCCAACCCGCCATAGGTATCGGTCCCGCTCCGCAAAGTTTCCGTGGATCGATCCATACTTTTGTAGATCCGGTCGGCTGTGGCTGCCACCACCTCCGCGGCAAGCGCGCGATCGCCCGCGGCCCACAAGGATTCCAGATACGGCAGCATGAAAGAAGACCAGTTCAGCGCATTGGACCCGTCGCCATCCGCACTCGCTTCCTTGGTGCACACTTGCTCAAACATCCCACGAAGGGTAGGCAGGATGCGTCTTTTCTGATCCTCTGTCGCCACGCCGCAGAACGCCGGCGCCGCTTGCGACGGATCCGCCGGGGTTGTAGTCACCAGTTGCATGCTCCTGGTGTCGAAGTCGTGAAACCAATCTCCCTGCCAGAGTTCCTGGGTCTTCTTCGCGTATGTCTCCTGAACCTGCTTCCATTGCTGGATGCTCGCGTCATCCTGAACCAGTCGTGCAAACCGCGCAAGGATTCCCCCAGCCTGCGCTGCCGCAGCCTGCAACTCCACAAGTCGCAGGAACTCGACCGTCTCGCCTCCGGTTGGTTGTTGGATAAGAAATCGCTTGGACGTGTCCATCCCTGTTTCCCAGCTGCACTTGCCCACCAGGAATCCCCCAGCATCCGCGCGATTGGCAAGCGTCCATCGCAACAGCGCGGCCAGCCCCGGATACAATCGCCGCAGCCAGGCGATATCGTGCGTCCGGTCATAGATCGCTGCGGCGCAGAAGAAGGGAAAGCACCAGGAAATGGATGTGCCGCATTCGGAACCATCCGTGGCCACCATGTTCATCACTCCGTCTTCGCGCATGCAAGGAATATTCGCAGCCACGGCATCGAGAAACTGGCCGAGGAATACCGCCTTCGCCGACGCTGGATCAGCATAGCTCAGCGCCCACATATCGATTGAGGTCTCGCCCAGAACATTGCGCGGGGCCTGAATCTGCATTGCATCCCAGGGATGTTTATAGAGTCCGACCGACCGGCGCACCATCATGCGCAGCGTCTCGAAGTCGTAGACCCAGCCGTGCTTCCAGCATTTTGGCCAGTCGCCTGTCAAGTGCGGCGCCCGGTTCCAGAATGTCGCGTCTTCTGCGCGCTTCTCGGCGATCTTCCCGTCTACGCTCGGAACCGAGGCTCGGGCGTGATCCAATGCCAGCGAGGTGTTGGCCCCTCGCGTCATGACTACGACAATCTCCGCTTGCGAGTGAGGCTCGAGTGCAAGGTCATAGCGGAGCGCGCCATGCAACGGTTGTGGATAGTAACTCACCTTGTCGGCGACTATGCTCTCCGAGTCGATCCATCCTTTTCTATCTTCTTCTCGCAGCGCGAGGAAGTGCGCACTGCTGCGACGGCTGCCGGTAAGCGCGAACACCGTCCCCGCGGCAAAACCGTGAATCCAAAGCGAGTCCTTGCTTGCGTCAAACTCCCCGGCCAATCCATCTCTTCCCCACCAATTGGCAGCGCCGAGTTTATAGGTGTGAGAGGCCAGGACCCGGATACTCTGGTGACGGCCGGCGCGCTCGGAAAGCAGGATGCGCGTTGCCAGCGTATCCTCATCTGCCTGCACGAATGCGCTCTCTACATGAACCCCCTCGGCCTCGAACTCATAGCTGAGGATATTCTTGCTGTGGTGAGGGGCCGTCAGTTGTCCGGGAGCGAAATCTTCCGGCTCGCGAAAATTGCGGCCACCAATTTGAAATCCGAGAGCAAGTTGCGCTTCATACACTTCGCTGTGTTTGAAATCGAAATAGCCGCCGGGGCCCGCGGGGTAATAGAGGCCAAACCCTATTCCAGGCAGCGATCGCAACACTCCGCTCCGATGCGTATCCCACGTATGCCAGGGATTGTCCAAATACCCGAACGGTGTATAGTCGCCGCGCGGAAAGCCTTCCTCTTCTCCGCCGGAAGCAGAAACGCCGACGGATTCAGAGATCGAAGCGCCAAGCAAAGGCAGGCCCTTTATGGCCAGCGACGCCGCCGTGGATATAGCGATGAACTTCCTTCGATTCAGGGTCATCTCCAGGATTGTTTCATAACTTGCCAGACGAATCGGAGCAGCTCTCCCGATTTCACAGGAAAGCTGCTCCAGTCACTTACAAGGGCAATGCAGTTCTCAGAAGGTCAACCTAGCCGCAAGCTGTCCATTTCTTGGGATGTTGGTACCCGTGGATGTGCCGAAGGTATTTCCGTCATTGCCACCGGTGTCCACACCATTCAGGTTCACTCGGTTGAATACGTTGAAAAAGTCGACGCGAAGTTCCAGCTTGACTCGTTCGCTGATGTTTGTGACTTTCTTGAGGTTCATATCCGTTTGCGCGTAGCCCGGGTTCCGGAACTGGTTGATCAACTCAGTCCCCTCCTGCCCCATTGCCGGAAATGTGAATGGTCCGCAGCCGTCGAGGTTGGTGCCGGAGCAATGCGGAAATACACCATGGATATAGCTCTGCCGGCTGTGCGGGATGTTATAGCTGGAGACGTTCGGATAAGAGCCCACGCTGATTTCGCCCGAATTGCCCGCAAAGTCTCCATCCGCATTGAAGTCTCCGCTGTCCGGCAGGAACTGGAGCGGGCCTCCATTGACAGACTGCGCGTCAAACGGCGCTGTTGCCACCACCGAAAACGGGTATCCGGATTGCAAAATCAACATCCCGGATGCTCCCCAACCGGAGAGAATACGGCCCGGCAACCCGCCGCCATTATGATATTCCGGAAGATTGTAGTTTGCCCCCAGCGAGAGACGATTCGGCACGTCCATCGGCGATGGGCCGTACCAGCGGCTCACGGGGTATTCGGATGGATAAGCCGTTCCGGTATCATCCTTCGACTCGGAACGCGTATACGATGCCGTCAGGAATCCGCGCTTGGCAACCCGGCCCTTGAACGCGAGAATCAACCCCTCGTAATTCGAGCGTCCGCCATTTTGATTGAATTGGATGGAACCAAAGCTCGTATTGAGGCGAGTCTGAATTCCGTCACAGGTCACGGTTTGACCTGCGGCAGGTGTGCAACCGGGATGCTGAACCAAATCTCCCGCGAAGACATTTACGTCGTACCCGAACGTATTCTGGCCCGGCACGCCGGCAGCCAGCAGCAAATTGAATGAATGCTGCCCAACGTATCCGATACTCGCGACGAGCCCGGAGGTGATCTGCCGCTCCACCGTCCCTGACCACATCGTGGTCACAGGCGTCGTGATATTCGGGTCTACACCTCCAACTGCAAATTGCCCGCCGGAAAGGCCCCCAGCCGCGTTGAGCGGTTGCCCGCCAAAAGCCGGATACGGAAATCCGAACGGGTAAGTATTTTGCGTGCCGTAACCGAATATGGGCGCGGAGGTCGATCCATTGTTGAAGAATGTGGGATAGACGAAGCTGGGAGGGTTACCAGACATCCCATTCTCTTCATTCCCCAATGTTATCCAGTCACGGTACACACCAAAACCTCCCCGAACAACCCATTTGCCCGCTCCGGTAGGATCCCATGCGGCTCCCACGCGTGGACTGAATATCCAATTCTGATCGTGACTGGTCACATGGCCCTGCACCGTCATCACGCCGTTAGCGACTTGTTCTGGAAAAGTCGATCCGGAGCCGGGGTGAAAGTTAGATAGGTTGGTCCCATTCACGGGATACGCATTGCCATAGTTGTCGTAGCGAACGCCATAGTTGACCGTCAGCCGTCGAGTTGCCTTCCAGGTGTCCTCCGCGAAGACCCCTCCTGTAGTCATTGCATATTCATAATTGGCTTCTGCGGGCTTGCCCGTCACGGGATTGTATGCCAGGCCCGCCTCATAGTTGGGGTTATTATTGATCAGATCGATCATATTGTTGAAGTAAAAAGTAGGCTGTGAGTAGGACGGTGCAAAGTTCGCGACATCCGTACCGTGCCACCCCTCGTATCCGAACTTGAAGGCGTGCGCGCCTTTGACAAAGGTCAGAACATCTCTCCAGTGGTCGTTGTTCTCGGCATACTGACCAAGCGCAAAGCCGTCACCAAAGGCAGTGCCCAATCCCCCGACCCCCACAACGGGAACCGTAAACAGACCGGTCGCGGGCTCGGTCTGTATAAGATACGCATAGCCATAGCTTGCTTCGTTCAACAGCCTGGGCGAGAAGGTATGCGTCTCACTCCCCTGAATTGCGTAGTTTGAAGATGTGATGGTTTGGTTGAATGCCGGGCGAATATTTGGGTATCCATCGTTGGTTGTGTTCCAGAACCAGGTCCCGTAAAGGCGATCTTTGCTGAAATACTTATCGATTCGCGTGTTGAGCTGTTTGTTCAGTTGCGAGTTAACGGAGTTGAAGTTGCCGTTATCGAAAACTGCCGTGGTGCATGGAATGTTGTCCGTGCTCGGCGTTCCGCAACCGCTGTTTGCCGCGGTGTCCTGAGGACCGAAGGCATCCAGGGCTGTAGCTTGGACTCCAGTAGTTATCGCAGCTGATGCCGGATATTTGGTCATCAGTTGAACCTCGGGAGAATTCGGCTGCGCCGTCTGGGCAAAAGCCACGAATGCCGGGTCTTCATATTGGTAAACCTGGTTGCCTGTGGAAGTTGTAGATAAGTACGGCTCCCATCCGACGAAGAAATAGAATTCATGTTTTGGAATGACGGGACCGCCCACGCCGAATGACATGTTGTTGGTGTGGTAGGGAGCCACCGCTGTCGGCTGCGGAGTGCCGAATTCACCGCGTGCGTTGAGCCCTTCATATTGATAATATTCGCTGGCGGAGCCGTGGTACGCAGTGGTTCCGGATTTTGTCGTCATCACCGTTTGTAAAGAGGAGACTCTTCCGTAATCCACAGCGTAGGTGTTCGTCTGAACGGTCATTTCCGAAATTGCATCCGAATTGGGCACGAGCGCCAACACACCCTGATTGACATCGATGTTGATGTCCAGTCCATCGAGAATGTAGAGATCTGAGTTCCTTCCCCGGCCGCCGGCGCTGACATCGGGCCCCGCGGTAAAGAAGTTGTTGGCTGTCCCCGCGCCGAGCCCGGTGACTCCCGGGGTCAACGAAATCAGGACAGTTGGATTCAAGGCGAATAGGGGAAAACTCTGAAGCTCCTCTGTTTCCAGCGTGAGTTCGTTGCGGCTGTCGGAGACATCCACCAGGGGAGCCTCGCCGGTGACGACCACGTTGGTCGAGGCGCTTGCCACCGTCAACACGACCACGATATTCCGGTTCTCATCGGTGCGCAGCACGAAGTCTACCTTGGTCTCGGAAAACCCGGAGGAAGTTGCGGTCACTTGGTATTTTCCGGGCGCAAGGCTTAGAAAGTGATAAATCCCAGCGCCGTCGGCGACGGTCGACTGCTGTACCTGCGTGTCCACATTCACCAGGGTAACTGTGCTCCTCGGGACTGCCGACCCCGACGAGTCCTGGACATCGCCCTGAACGCTTGCGGTGAATTGGGCGAATGCGCTCGGCGAGGTCATCGTCAACGCCAGCCCAAGTATGATGCTCAAACTTACTGACAACCTTTTCATGCGGTCTCCTCCAGTTGATTCTCTCCTGATGTTTTCCGCGCGCCGCTGTGTGCATTTGCCGCGCGGCTTTGGTTTGCAATCAATCGCCCGGTTCGTCGTTTGCGGCTTACTTCCCTGTTATGACTGAAGAATGGAGAACTGAATCAGCTCAAGAATCATAACGCTTAGGTTTTCTCCTCTGGCAATGCTTTGACCGTTTGTCTGCCGCAACTCCATTTGGGGTTTGTCTGGTGAATGGGCCCAGTCTGTACACGAAAATGGCAGAGCACAACCAGCGCAACGATGGTAAGCATGGGCTGATAGGGCTGTCAACAAGAAAATTGGCCGTCCATACAATTGCCCCATACTCGCCCCGGGAGTGCCTTTCGGCGAGACCGGAAAACGCGCCTTCTTTTCCTTGACAAGGCCTCTGGAAGCGGCTTAATATGCCTTGGAAGTCGAATCGCTTAGATTTCGTTGGCGCGATGGACGACTGTGATCTTCAAGATTTCATGGACGTTGGCTAACGGGACCACGGGGGCGGGATAATGACCAGGTGCGGGGGCTACCGGAAAGACGGGTTACCTGTAACTGACCGATTTCACGATCTCACATGAGTAGCGGATACTCAGGCCAGGCCAATTCCGCGCGGAGCTAGAATGGACCGGAGAGATTTCGTCAAAGGGGCTAGCGCATTGGCGCTCTCAAGCCAAGCCTCGCGGGTGGCAGCGGTCCCTTTGCTCATGCGCCGTCTTCGTGCGGCCGAGTCCTCCGGCCAACCCGGCCAAGACATTCCAAATTGGGCGGACCAGACATACAAGCCGCAGGCCGCCGCCTCTTCTTACTTCATCGATCCTCCATGGGGCTACCTTCCGGCCAACGTCTACAACCCGGACGAGCACATTGGCTGGGAAGCCGATATTCAGATGGAAGGCGCCTGGCTTGAAATCGCTTTTCCTCAGCCTCGGCCGGTGAAGGAACTGTGGATTCTGGGCAAGCCTCTGCCGCGGGATGTTGTCGGGGCGGACCCTTATTTGGCAACCCACTCGCGCACCGATTTCTATGCGCCTCCGCGCCGCATCCGCTGCAGCGCGGCCGGAGGACAAACCACAGAAGAGCTGCGGGATTCGAAAAATTACCAGATCGTGCAGTTCTCCACCGAACAGGATGCGGCCTCAATCCGCATACTTATCGAAACTGCGTGGGCTCGTCCCGGCGCTAAGGAAACCGGGCTTGGCAAGGTGAAGGTCTTTCCGCGCTCCCACCCGCCGGGATTCGAGATCGATATCCATGCCATGTACGACGATAGAAATGGCAACGCGGAGCAAACCGCGACCATTGAGATTGTCAATCCTGGCGACCATGTTGACGGCGCCCGCCTGGTCGTCTCTCAGGGTCAGAAGGTGCTCAGGGAGATGGCCCTTGCGCCGATTCCCATGCGCTCCGTAAGCCGTCAGCCCATTTGGATTCCGGCGCTGTTTGAAGACGCGGAGATGACCTTTGCGATCAAAACCGGCGCGGGAACCTTTGGCGCCGCGCGCACCCTGCACGTGCCTTCCTATCGCTCCTTCTTTGACGGCGGCGTATTCGCCCTGAACTGTACCTGCCACAACGATCTCGGCTGGTTAGACACTCAAAGCAAGACCGCCGACTTCCGTTCAGAGAAGATTATCCTTCCGGCATTGGCACTGCTGGACGAATATCCAGCCTTTCGTTACTCGATCGAATCCACCGCCTACTTGATGGAATTCCTGGAAAGGCACCCGGAAAAGCGCGAGCAGCTCCATGAGCTGATGCGGCAGGGAAGGTTCAGCTGCGGCGCAAGCTACGTTCAGTGCCAGGAGGTGCATGTCGGTCCGGAGAAGCTTGTGCGGCAGTTTTACTATGGGAGACGCTGGTTGCGCGATAACTTCCCTGGTGTGGACTCGCAAATATATTACAAGACCGATCCCCCCGCCCTCACCATGCAAATGCCCCAGATCCTGAAAAAAGCGGGAATCAAATATCTAATCCAGGGACGCATGCCATTTGGCTTTTACCGCTGGGCCTCGCCTGATGGGTCAATCGTCTTTGCCTATGGACTGACCGCCACGTCATTGGTCGACCCATTGGATCCGGTGACGAATGAGGGCTGGCTCAAGTTCTCTGAACAGCGGCAAGACTATTACGCGGCACATGACATTCCTCCCCAATTCATTTACGACTACTGGTTCGACTATTTCATTCCCCAGCCCGAGCTGCCGTCCTATGTCCATGAACAGAACGAAGCGATGCAGCGGTTTGCAGCGGTCTGGAACGCGCACTTCGCATCGGACCCGAGCCGGCAGATCCATCCTCCGCAAATGGCCTTTACCACCCTGGAAGAGTTTTTCAATGGGCTGACGCGGCGACCTTTGAACATTCCCACCCTCAAAGGCGATTGGCCTCTGAATTGGGCCTACTACGATGAGCCCGGCCATCGCGAGGGCCTGATCGCAGGCAGGCTGGCCCACAACCGGCTCTTGATGGCGGAGCGCCTTTTCGCCGGCCTGAGTCTTACTCAAGGAATCGCCGCCTATCCACAACATGCATTCACTGATGCATGGATGACAAACTGCTGGCCCGATCACGGCTGGGGTGGAAACAGAGGCATCGAGACGGACGCCGTTTTTGTGAACGCCTACGAGAAATCTCTCAGTATGGCTGACGATATCCTTGCGCAGGCCGGAAGAAAGCTGTGTGAAATCACAGCGCGGCCTTCTCCCCACCGCCTTTCGGTTGTGGTCTTCAATCCTTTATCGTGGGAACGCTCGGATGTGACCGAGGCGCGGTTCTCCAAGCCGGCATTGTGGCGCGGCTTCACGCTCAAAGACGATTCCGGATCAGCAGTGCCGTTCGAACTCATCGGCGGCAACGACCACGAGAACGATTATCGGATCGCCTTTGTTGCGGAACGGGTTCCATCGGTGGGGTACCGGACTTTCTATTTGGAACACGGAGAGCCATCCCCGCAACCCGTGAATCTCAGTGGTTCGACCATCGAAAACGATTTCTTCGATCTGTCATTCGGTCCGGGCGGCATCCACCGTCTTCACCACAAGCGGCTGAACTGGGAAGTATTCAACACCGACAAATTCGACGCCGCGGAAGTGCTACAGTTTAATGCACTCGGCTTTGCCTGGGACGATCCGGAAATCGTTGCCACACAGGACTTCGATAAGACGAGCAACCATTCGTTCACATTCCGCTCGTTTTCGAAGACACCTCTGCGCACCATGGCTGTGCGCGAGGCCGCTTTCCGGCATTTCACATTGCGCCAGTCTGTCTTCCTTTATGAGCGTTTGGCCCGCGTGGACATCACCATCGAGTTGATCGATTGGGATGGACAAAAGGAGCGCGAACTCAGAGTTGTGTTTCCCATCAATGTCGAACACGCTCACCTGAATTATGAAGTGCCGTTTGGCACAGTCGAGTTCGGCAGGGACGAGCTTAATGTTTCGCTCCTGCCCACGGACACTTACCGCAATTTCGACCGCAACCCATATGGCGCTGAGTGGATTCTCCCTTTCCGAGAGGCTATCAATTGGATCGACGCATCCGATAACAACTACTTGGGCCGCGGTTGCTTGCTTGCGTCCGACATGACAGTTCATCTCTTTAACGATCAATCGGATGACCCTTCTCGCTTTCCGTTGCTCCAACACGTTCTCCTCTCCACGCGGAAGAGCCAGGCGTGGAATCCTGAAAACTGGTTCACTCAAGAGGGCACGCATGTCTATCGAATGTCGATCTTGCCTCACGCGGATGATTGGCGCGCGCGATATCATGAGGCGATCGGCTTCAATTTCCCACTCCTTTCGTTTGCGAGTCCGGTGAGCGGCTCCCAGGCCGGAGGCCTTCCTGATTCCGGCCGATTCTTCGCGTTGCAACCATCCAATCTCGTGCTCACGGCTCTCAAGAAGGCTGAAAACAGCGAACAGCTTGTCGCTCGCTTCTACGAAGCGGAAGGGTTCGCATGCGAAGCCAGCCTGCGCTTCGCAAAACCCGTCAAGCGGGCGCGGCGGGCGAAACTGATTGAAGATGACGAGGAGCCCTTGGCGATCGATCCGGAGGGAGCGGTACACATCTCCGTAGGGCCTTGGGAGATTGTCACCGTCAAGATTGCTTTATGACACTCCACGGAGTAAGAGGCCGTGGTAAGGGCTACGCGAAACATGCTCTGTGAATCTGTTGGACATTCGTTAGCATCTACGGTGACACGACTGGAGGGCGGAAAATGAAAGCATTGGTAAAGAGCCGGGCTGAATGCGGCCTATGGCTGGAAGAAGTTCCAGAACCCGCCATCGGCATCAACGACGTGCTGATCCGCATTCGATACACAGGTATCTGCGGCACCGACGTGCATATCTTCCAGTGGGATGACTGGGCCCGGAAGACAATCCCTGTACCGATGATCATTGGACATGAATTCGTTGGTGAGATCGTCGAAGTCGGCTCGAACGTAAATGATTTCCGTCGCGGGGACATCGTCAGCGGGGAGGGCCACGTGGTTTGCGGCCGCTGCCGGAACTGCCTGGCGGGGAGACGGCATCTCTGCGCGCAAACGCTGGGCGTCGGCGTGAACCGGCCGGGTGGTTTTGCTGAGTTGATTGCGCTGCCTATGACCAACATCTGGCGGCATGACCCGAAGATCGATCAGGAAGTGGCGGCTATCTTCGATCCCTTCGGCAACGCCGTCCATACCGCTCTCTCCTTCCCGGTTCTCGGCGAAGATGTGCTCATCACTGGAGCTGGGCCAATCGGCATCATGGCGCTTCCAGTGGTGCGACATGCGGGAGCGCGGCATGTGGTCATTACCGACGTGAATCCATTCCGGTTGGAACTAGCCAGGAAGATGGGCGCCACGCTGGCGGTGAATCCAACCGAGACAACCATTGCAGTGGTGCAGAAACAGTTAGGGATGCTGGAGGGGTTTGACATCGGCCTGGAAATGTCTGGGAACTCCCAGGCATTGCACGACATGATCACCAACATGAGCCACGGAGGCAAGATCGCCATGCTTGGCATCCCCGCTAAAGAGTCATCCGTGGACTGGCGGCAGGTCATCTTCAACATGCTGACCATCAAGGGCGTTTACGGACGGGAAATGTATGAGACCTGGTACAAAATGTCCGTGATGCTCGAATCGGGCGTAGATATCTCGCCTGTCATCACGCATCGATTCGCCTATAACGATTTTCAACTGGGCTTCGAAACGATTATTTCAGGCCAGACCGGCAAGGTGATTCTGGACTGGACGAGCCTTGCTTGAGCCTACCGGTTACCCGTTTGGACACTTTGCAGAGCGGCATCTGAATTGTTCCGATAATCGTATGCTGAGGACGGCCCAGGAATCACAGTCGGGAGGAAGAACATTCATGTGCATGAAGTCTTTTTTTGCGTTTCTCTTTGGCCTGTCGGCTTCTGTTGGTGTCTTTGCCGCGCAGACCGGGCCAGGCTCCAATGCGGACTTGCCAACTATCACGCTTGATAGTCCCGTCCAGATCACTCATAGTGTTCGCATCGCGCCTGGTCTGTACCACCTCCCCGTGCCCGATGGGAGCGCCGTGATCGAGATTGCAGCGGACAATGTTGTTCTCGACCTTAGCGGTGTAACGATCGAAAGCGATGCCAAGAATGCTTGGGATCGCGTGGGGATTGGAGTTCACACCAAGGGCCACAGCCACATTTTCATCCACGGAGGGACAGTACGCGGGTATCGGTTCAATGTCTTTCTCGAAGGCGAAGCCGGAGCAGGTTCAGACATTAAAGTTGTTGGAACTACCCTCAGCGGGAGCCGGGCTCAACAACTCCTCTCAACCGAAACGCATTTCGATGTTCGCGATTGGGTGAACATCTTCGATCTTGACGCATGGGAATCCTATGGGGCCGGACTCTATTTGAAGAATCTCAACGATGTCTGGGTGGAACACGTCGACGCGCATGATGCGCAGAACGCCATCATGATTGCGCGCACGACGCAAGCTACTATCTATCAATCGGATCTCTCGCGAAACTCCGGATGGGGTATCGCCCTCTATGGATCTTCCCAGAACAATCTCCTCAACAATCACGCGGATTGGAACCTTCGCTGTGAAGGAAAGTCATATTCTGCAGGTTGTGATTTCGCCGGCATCCTTCTCATGGAAGGAAGCAACCATAACAGAATTGTGGGGAATAGCTTTACGCATTCGGGTGACGGATACTTCCTGAGCAAATCACCTCGTGGAAACCCGAGCGAATCCAATTACGTCGCCTTCAACGACGGAAGCTACTCGTTCCATAACTCCTTTGAGTCCGTCTTCACGGCTGGGGACCAGTTCTACCACAATGCGGCTCGTCATAGCGACTACGGATTCTGGTTGAGCTTTTCGCGCGATACATCGGTTATCGACAATGACATTGAGGGTTCGCGGCACGATGGCATTGCGATCGAACATGGCGAGAATAACTCATTCATCCGAAACCGCATCTCTACGAGCATGGAGTCTGGAATCAGGTTGTTCCGCAGCGGCAACGCGTCGGAGCCGAGCCGCGGATATGCAGTTCTCGGCAACGTGTTCACGGGAGACAAGGTCGCCATCCTCGTTGATCGAACAGAAGATGTAACGATTCAGGACAACGAGTTTATTGACGACGGCGATGGTGTCAAAGTCGAAGGGGCTGGCGAGGGGATTCGCTCTACTGCAAACCGGGTTGCCCGGCATCAGCCATGATGGAAGGAATGCCATGACGAGCCATATCGAATGCATTCTTCTCATCGCGCTCTCCAGCCTCGTTCAGGCAGCCTTTGTGTTGCCCATCAGGTATTTCCGTGGGTGGAGATGGGAACAGATGTGGGTGGCGCAGGCCATCGCTTGTGGATTCTGGGCTCTGCTTTGGGCTTGTATGTTGCCTCGTGAAACCTGGCGTCTGGCTGCCGCCTTGCCGCTCAGTCACTGGATTCTCTGCTACGCATTGGGAGTGCTCTGGGGAGTAGGCGGAGTGGCCTACGGACTTACACTGACGCGCTTGGGAATTTCGTTTGCATACTCCTTTGTCTTCGGCGTCACGATCTTGGTTGGGGCTCTCCTTCCCTTGCCGTTTGACCCCGCGCAAAGACTTCTCCGGCCATATGCTTTTGCAGAAGGAATCATCTTAGGCTTGATTGGAACCGCCGCTATCGGCATTGTCCGCCGCGGGCATCGCGAAGACGACCTGATGGCGCTCCCCTTTCCCCCGCCGCGTTATCGGTGGGCTATCTTCCTGGCAGTTTTGGCTGGAGCCTTCTCGGCCTGCTATGGCCTGGCGTTCAGCGTGCGCGCGGATGTCTTGACTTCGTTGATAACTCGCGGTGTATCTCCCACCTCCGCGCCGTTGGTGGTGGCACTGCCCCTATACATCGGCTCCGCCAGTTTTGCCGTCCCGTTCGGGCTCATTTGCGCCAACCGTACCGGGAGCCTTGGCCTGTTTGCGCGCCGCGGAGACTTACGGAACCTGTCTCTGTCCCTGGCCATGGGCATTTGCGGAACCTGTGGGTCATTACTCTACGGCTGGGCCATCAGCGCCCAGGGTCATCTCCCATCTAACATCTCCTATTGCATTTTGACCATCCTCTATGTCGTCGCGGGGAACGGATTGGCATACTTCACCGGAGAATTGCGGCGCCGGTCTTTTGCCGCCAACGCCACCATCCTCGCAAGCCTGGCTTGCCTTATGAGTGCAGTATGGCTTCTGCGGACGGGCTAGAAACAGTTTCACAATGCCAAACGGGGTCGAATCAACAGCGCGCAAGGACGCGCACAGGCGGTAGAGCGGTTAGGGAACTTCCGGCGAACTCTCTAATGCGCCAGTTGTGCGGGTAAGGTGGAGAGAGAAGACAAATCGGGATGAGGCACTTGATGATTCACCTCGGAGGTCCACCCGCAGTCCATATAAGGCCCCCGCCTTTTCGTGAATGCAGAAAGGCAGGTCGAATTCAAATGGAGGTAAGCTGGAATGCCGAGCATTGACGATGTAGCTAAGTTAGCGGGCGTGTCGACGGCTACGGTCTCTGCTGTCGTTAACGGGCAAGAGATTGTGAAGCCGCGAACCAAGAGAAGGATCCTTGACGCGATTCACACGCTCAAGTATGAGCCGAACTTTTATGCTCGCACCCTGGCGCGCGGGCGATCCAACATCATTGGCGTCGTTATCTCTGACATTCTGAATCCATTCTTTGCCGAGATTGCGCAGATCGTTCAAGAAAATGCCATTCGCCGCGGATACCAGGTGCTCATCTCAGTAACTGATTTTTCCGTTGACCGCCTGAACGATGCGATCAAGTACATGATCGGGATGCGCATCGACGGCATACTCATCATGACCTCGGAGATGGATGACAAAGTTCTGAAGATTGTCCAAGAGAGAAAGATTCCAGCCGTCTTCGAGGATGTTGGCACCGTCAACGCGACCACGTCGAACCTGCGGATCGATTATGAGGGAGGCATCTATCGCGCGGTTCGGTGCCTTGTGGAACTCGGACACGAGAGGATTCTGTTCGTGCAGAATCCACCCATGTCGCTGCAGCCCGAGCAGATGTTCTCGCACCGGGTACGGGCAGAGGCGTTTCAAGCGGCGGTGGATCGCTTTCCCAACTTGACAGCGCACAAGTTTGCCGGTTCTGGTAGATCGCCGTTTCAAGCCGGTGTAGACTGCGCACGGCAGATACTGCAGCGTTTTGATATTACTGGAGTGGTTGCAAGCGCAGATCCACACGCAGTGGGACTCTTGCGCGGCTTTCAGAGGGCGGGCAAGAAGGTGCCCGGCGACATTTCCATTATTGGCTTTGATAATAGTAACCTCTGTGAATATACAGACCCCCAGCTTGCAAGTGTGAATATTTCCAGGAAGGAGATCGCGGAAAGTGCGGTGGAGACTCTTCTCGGAATGATTGAGCAAAACCGTCCCGGCGTGGAAATTCACATTCCAACCGAGCTTGTTTTGCGCGAGTCTGTAGGAAGACCCCGCAGCCCTTAATACTATAGATGTCGTATTTGCCGATCTGAAAATCGTATTGGGTCGATTCTCAGGTGGTTGTAATTGAGGAGCGTACAACTGACGGGAGCGAGCACCGAATGTCACGAGTTGTTATCGAGAGAATGCAAAGTTGTGAGGTGGCGTAAGCACGACGCTTTACCGCAAGGAAATGCTCTACGCAATGCGGGCAGCGATGCGATTGGGCGTCGGAGACGCAGCTCAAGCGCTCTCGGAAAGGGTCTGGGAAGTGCAGAATTGCATCCGCCACTTTGGGCGAAGATTTGGACGTGCCAGTGTCGGCAGCATATTGCTAGTCAAGGGACTGGAATTCGACCATTCAGTGATCGTCCATCAGGCAACGATGACGAACAAGGACTGGTATGTGGCTCTGACCAGAGCGTCTAAGACCATTCGCGTCTTGGCACCTTCTCAGCTGCTGATTCCCCACAAACGCCAGGGTGACCGCCAGCCGCTTAAAACAATCCTTTAGTTTCGGATAAAAGGGCGCCGTTCCTTTGCCGCCACGCTCAACGCGGACGGTCGATTCCGGTTGTCGCACTCAGTGAATTCAATCGGGCGAGAATCTAATCGGCGACCGAGCCGGGAGTACCCGGCGAAACCCTTACTGTTGAAAATGGGACAGAAGCGTGTGTGGGGCCAAACGCGGGAAAGCCCGCAGGGAAACACATCAAGCACGGCCCGAAGCGGGCGGGAAGGCTTTCGTAGAATTTGGACGTGCGGAATCGACTTCCACCCCGGTATCAGGGAATTGTTATTCCCTGATACCGGGGTGATAATTCCCTGTTCCGTTTTGCACATGAATCATGCGTCTATCCTAAGAACTCGCTTGGAATCAATGCTTTATGGAATCAGGCCGGTAAAAATCAGCCGAGAATTCGCAAAATTCCCTGTATTTTTCCCTGTTAGCAGGGAATTTGACCAGAGAACGGTTCCCACCAGACTCAGTCCACCGCCAGCGAGTCAAGTTATTTATTAACAATTACTTACGACCTTTGAATCTCCCCAGTTTCCGCGCTATTTCCGCACAAATGTTCCATTGGAGAATTCCTCTCCGAGTAGTCAATCTCCCTTTGAGTCGCCCTTTTCTCTGGTCTACCAGAGAGCAGTGGAGCTTTTGATCCATCTCTTGACCTGCGTATTCCGGTCGATGTGGGCCGGTGATTCCATTCGATGTGGGCCACTGATTCCGGTGTGATGTGAGCCGGGATTCCGTTCTGATGTGGGCCGCATTTTTTGTTTCACCGTAATCGTGGCCCACATGGCGTAATCGCGGCCCACATCGAATGGAACGATGGCCCAGATCGAAGCCAAAGCACACTTCACCTTGGAAGGCGTAGCCATCGCAAAAAAGGGGACACACCTTCTAACTGTCTAACGTGCGATGGGTTTTTGGGGCTTCTCGGCGCTGCCCAACCGTGCCGGAGCGCGGCGGCCGCAACACTCATCGCGCGGTTCCTTCTGATGGATTGCGCAACGTTTCCACTCGCAACGGAGGGGCGGCCACTCGAACTGATCCGTGATCACGATGAAGCAAGCTTTTACACGCCTCCATCGCATTCATTTCGTTGGTTCTCATGGATTGCCACAAGCGGGCAGGTTCGTTGTGCTCGACTTTGCCTTGATAAAGGCCCAGATGAAAGACATGGATTTAAGGGGGGGGTATCGACTCAAGAGGTGGAAAGTCAACGTGAGCTTGAGCGCCGGTCGACGACAGAAAACCAAGGAGACAGTCAACAGTACCATCGGGTTTCAACTTTGCTTGTGCGTGACATGCCACGCATGAGGAAGAGTATGCAAAGCGGCCTTCAATCTGGGAGTTTGCGAGAAGAACTCTACTCGGAGTCTCCCCAGCCGGCCTGTGTAGCACGACCTGGGACCCGTGCAGTCGATAACCAGTCCATTCATCCGAAAGTCCAAGCCTCATAAACATCTTCCTAACACTTGGAGTAAGGGCGCCCGGGTGATTGGGAACGAGCGAAGAGCAATCGGAGGTTGGTTTGCATCCAGATGAATCGTGGCAGCTGTCCCCCGGCAGGCAGGGATAGTTGTTTCCGGCCCACTCCCATGTTCCCCAGGTCCACTCCGGAAGCGCGTTGGTCATGATGTGGAGAGCAACCAACTTGTACTCGTTATGATTCTGATCTCGATTCTTGTGAACTGGAATGGCAGGATCGGAATCATTTACCTTCACCCATATGGCTTTCACCTCGATGGATCCCGAATTGAACTTGATGGCCTGACTCGGGTTCCGATGAAACCAATCCAGTATCCCCTCCCGAAACCAGAGATCGCGCGATACGATCGAATCAAACGAACGCTGGTTGCGCCGAACCTCTTCTCCATTGTCGGGAACAACGGGTGGAATTGTGGCAAATGCCGGCTGGATCGGAGACGCTTCCTGCGGAAGAGACTGCAGGTGCAGCATGAAAGTGGCCAGCGGGTCCTGTCCAAGATGCAACCTGCGTGAGACGTCCTTGCAGCGGCAGCTCCAAATTGGACGGTTGCCTTCTTGTGGATGTTCCGGGAAGGTAAAATCGTCGTCAGCCCAGGTCTCCCACTCTGCGTTGACTATCCTCCCTCACTGGGCGCGTTGCGCGCCGCCCTGAAGTCGGCAGGTTTTCTGCTTAAATTCTGGATCTGCCTGCATCAGGGAATTTCAATTCCCTGATGCAGGGGTGATAATTCCCTGTTCTGTTGTGCGCATGAATCGAGCGTTTAGTGAGCGAACTCGCATAGAATCAAGGCCATAGAGAGTCCAAACGGGATAATCCAAGTGGAGAATCAGCGAAATTCCCTCTTATTTTCCCTGTTAGCAGGGAATTCAATCCAGAGAAGGGTTCGCTGGAGACTGCCCCCACCGCCACGCATAACAACGTAAAGTATTGATTTTATTGCCATACACAACAAGCCAAAGCAATGATTCGCAAAATCGAGATGTGCCCTGTGCCCTGTGCCGCCCGGCCCGGCTATAGCGGTTCTCCAGTTCTGGGCAATCCTTACAGGGTTGGGTAAAAAATACACGGGCAGAGGTGTGAGCGCTAGGAGTCTACTTGACTTAAGGGTCTTGTTTTCAGATGGTTGGATCCGAATGGGTGTTTGGTCCCGTGGATGCTCCTGGGTATTACGCGGGAGTGCCGGTTCGACCGACGGTTTTCGCCCGGCAGGCGAAAAGCCTGGCGGAAGAGAAGGAGCGGGACCATGAGCATATATCGACTTGGAGCACTGGGGTTGGCGGCGAGTTTGGCGGTGGCGGGCGCGACAGGTTGCGCAACCAAGAATTATGTACGCACGCAGACGACGCCCCTGGTGGAACATACCGACCAACTGGACGCCAAAACGGCGGCGAACAACCAGCAGATTCGTGGCGTGGACGACCGGGCGCAGTCGGGCATCAAGCAGGCGCAGGGATCGGCGGACACAGCCACCCAGAACGCGCAGAACGCGAGCAAGGCGGCAGGCGATGCCCAGATCGCAGCCTCCGACGTCGTACATCGCGCGGATTCGCTGGACAGCGTGGTGAAAGGGCTGGACAACTACAAGCCTGTGGCCAACGTGACTGTCAACTTCGGATTCGACAAGGCGGTGCTGACCAACGACGACCGCGATCAGTTGGACAGCTTTGCCGCGCAGCTTGGTTCGGCCAGGAGCTACATCCTGGAAGTGACCGGCGGAACGGATTCCACCGGGCCGGCGCAGTACAACTATGAGCTGAGCCAGCGTCGGGCGGATGCCGTGGTGCAATACCTGGCGTCGAAGTATGGGATTGCCGCGCACCGGTTTTATCTGATCGGGATCGGCAAGGACAAAGAAGTGGCGCCGAACACGACCGCGGAAGGGCGGAGGCAGAACCGGCGCGTTGTGGTGCAACTGCTGTCGAATATGAGCGATCAAGGCACGCAGTCCGCGTCGAACCAGGGCGGGGCGCGGTAGGGTTTGCGAACAGTCTTGACCCCGGCAAGCGCCTGGCGAGAAAGAGGGCCGATGCCATGGCGGGATCGGCCCTTTTCCCGTGGGTGCGAGTTCCCGGGGTGCGATGCGCCGGTCGAGGATCAAGCTGCAGAGATGAGGCGGATTCGTCCTCGGCGATGGAAAGGGAGTGCCTGGTGGTCCTCGGGCCGATTATCGACCAGGGTGGCAGCTGGTCGGTTTCCGAATTGCTCGTCACTCGACCGCAATCCGTAACCTCGACGAAGATTAGCAGGCCGCGCTTCTCAGAGAGATTGCGAACTCAGATTGGGATGGCGATGACGTTGAACCTCTGCTTGGTGCGACTGAACTGTACATGCCAAAGTCCGGTCGGTCCTTTCATGAAACGCATAGGCAAACGTGGGAGCAGTTTTGCTTTGATGTGCGTAACTACCCGCAAACCGCTATACCGTTCGACGAGTTCATTCGAGAGGAACTGGCGGAATCCGATGAAGGACTTCCTGCGGGAATGCTCCTCTTTCGAGCGAGACCTGAATTTAAGCTAGACGAAAATGATAAACGGCTTCCTTGAAGAGGAAGGGAAACAGGCGCTCCTCCGCCAAACCTGGCCATCCGTTTCAAACCGGCTTTCAGTTTGGTTAGCGGATGATGTGCCAAAAGTGCCAGATGCCGAAGAAGCAGAATGTCATTACAACTTCCAGACCGATTGCCACAAGGAAGCCTTTTGCGCAACTTCCTTCCTTCGCACTGGATGCGGACAGGCAGTCAGTTTCTTCGGCGAAAAAAGGGGCCTTACAATCGAATGGCGCCGATACAGAACCGGCATAAGCATCCCCGAGCATAGAGGCCGTCGGATACATTGTTTTCTCTCCTTGTGCGGCTCTTTGAAGCCTGTCCACGTCTGAATGATTAGCTAGAGTTAAAAAAATTGAAATACCACTTAGACCTTACTTGGTGAGAAGCGGGTGCTATGGGCTTGCCACGAAAGTGGTAAGTGGGGAGAAACTGTGGCGTGGCGGGCGCCCCAGATTTCACGGCGGAATTGACGCAGAGGTTCTGCAACTAGCGAGGCACGGCAGAGCAGTGGATCAAGGAAGGCAAGCAGGCGGTAAAGATGACGCGGCTGAGTTGCCATTGATTTCGGTCGAACGAGGTGCGGCTGAGGTTGTGCGTGATCGCATACAACTTGGGCAACCTGTGGCGGCGGCTGGTGCTGCCGAAGGGAATCGGAACGTGGTCGTTGACCAGCATGCAGCAACGGCTGGTGAAGACCGGTGGGCGGCTGATAAAGCACGCCCGTTACTACTGGTAATTGCTGGCGGAGAACCATCTCACGCGGCGCATGTTCGGAGGCAGCTGCGCCGGATGGAGGCTTTGCCGCTGCCAACTGACCAGGTTCGGCAGGCAGGCGAAACCAATCTGGACGGAGGAGGGGAGTTGACGAAGAAGTGTCCGAGAAATCGCCTGAATACAACGCGATACCCGGCTCTTGTGTCCCGGAGACGGCCCTTTCCGGTCTACCCGAGCCTTGGGGAGGGAAACGGATGCAAAAAGGAATGCCAGCGGAGGCAATCGGGGTGCATTTGGCCGGTTGCCGCGAGGCAAAATGGAAATTCCGGTTAACAGTGTTCTCTTTTGAACAGATTGCTCAAACCTAGAACTGTCAGGCTTCTCACCAACCTGGGCCTACGCAGGTCCGGCGCCAGGAAGTGGCGCACGTCGCGGCGGCTCGTGAAGCGTTCCCTCCAGGCTGCCGCCATCCCTACAATTCAGCCCACGGACTTCAAAATGAGTCTAGATCGACGTGGGCGCTTACCAAAGGCAATATATCAAGGAGGAAGCGTAATGAAAAAGGCGTTCTTGTTGATTTGCCTGTTAAGTATGGGCACCCTGGCCTGGGCGCAGACGGCCCCGCCACTGGGTTCTGCGGAGAGCTTTGCGGTCCTGGGAGCCTCAACGGTCACCAATACAGGCGCGACTGTCATCACCGGAGACTTGGGTGTGAGTCCGGGAACTTCATGTACTGGGTTCCCAGCCCCCTGCACTGGCGGACCAGGAGTAGTGAACGGGACGATATACGTCGGCGCGGGCTCTCTCGCTGGCCCGGCCCAGAGTGACGCCGCTATTGCGTACGGCGATCTGGTAGCGGAGGCCTGCGGGACCAACCTGACCGGGGAGATTCTAGGCACCACTCCCGGTGCGGTCACGCTCTCGCCTGGCGTCTATTGTTTTGATTCCTCGGCGCAGTTGACCGGAACCCTCACGCTCAGCGGCAGCGGTGTCTACGTTTTCCAGATGGGGAGCACGCTTACGACAGCGAGCGATTCCTCTGTCGTCCTGACCAACGGAGCGACGGCAGGGGATGTATTCTGGCAGGTCGGCAGCTCTGCCACTCTGGGCACGGGCACCGTTTTTGCAGGAAGCATTCTGGCCTACACCAGCGACACCGTCACCACCGGCACCAGCGTTACCGGCCGGGTCATTGCGCTGAACGGTGCTGTGACGCTGGACGACAACGCGATCACGGCTGCAGCCTCCGTGCTGGGGGCGCCCCCGCCGTGCAAGGACTTCACCACCGGCGGGGGGTTCATCATCGGGCCATCCGGCGGCAAGGCGACCTTTGGCTTTGAAGCTGGATGCAAGTGCGGCAAAGACAGGGACAAAGACAAAGACCAAGACAGCTCGCTGCGTGGGGAGGTCGTTTACCATGACCATGGCATCGACCTCAGGATGAAGAGCACGAGCGTCACTGCATATCTTGAGATGGGACCGAATTCGCGGCGCATCGAAGGCACTGCCGAAATTAACGGGCTGGCCGGCACGTTCCAGATGGATGTGAGCGACAACGAGCGGGCTAAAGACAGCTTCGCTATCCGCCTGTCAACCGGCTACAGCGCCTCGGGTGACGTTAAAGGTGGGCACATCGAGATCCATAGCTGCTGCAACAAAGGCAACGATGATTGTGAAAAGCGCTGCCATAAGGACTGACGATCCTATGGACTGAAACTAACCTGAGGAATGCTCGGAGGCGCGGCCTGTCTCGCGCCTCCCGGCACTCAGGGTTATCTGTTGGAACTCGCGTAAAGCGTTGTGATAGTCCCCGCCATTATCGATGGCGGCGGCGATCTCGTAATAGATGGTTCGTGCTACGACGATCCTAGTCAAGACAACCCTGTTGCTTTCAGTCCCTCAGGATCCCCTCTCCCGACCCCGTTTTTGAAGAGATGCGAATGGCGCTTTCGTGGGCTGCCAGCAGTCCGGTGCGCTGCGGTCGTTGGGGTTCGCGGAGATGGGAGGGAAAGAAGTTCCGCGGCCGCCGGCTGCGCCAGAATGAGCGAGAACAAGCCTCGATCCCTTGAGACTTCATCCAGCTCCCCGAAGCTGTTGGTCGCCGCTTCCGGCAACTACTGGTAGTTTCCAATGAGAACGAACGGCGCCCAGTAGAACGGGTGCGAATATCCGGCTTCGCGCGGCGCATTCGTGGGCTCCCGCGCGGCATTGAAACCGCGCTCGCTTCCGGGAGCCGCTTGCGTGGCGGGTCCGCGCAGGAATGCAAGTTGCGCCTGACGCAATGCTTCCGCCTTGCCGTCGCCCCGATGCTTCACCCAGCGCCCGTAGAAGTCGCTCATCAGCTGGCTGGTGCTGGCGTCGTTCACGTCCCAAAGCGTGGCCATTACCGCTTCCGCATCCTTTTGCTGCGCGATCATTCCCAGGCTGTCCATCTCCATTCCATCCTTCGCCGCATCGCCCTTGGCCGTGCTGCAGGCCGATAGCGTCAGAAGCTGCGTCCCATGGAAGCTGATGGTCGAATCCTCCATCTTCGACAGCGTCAGCGCATAGCCTTCCGCCGCTCCGCTATCTTCTCCGCCCAGCATCAGGTAAGGCTCCTCGCCGCTGCCTGTCTCCTCAACAAAATGGCTGGCAATGTGCACCACGGGAAAGCTCTTGCCTGCGCCCAGTTCGGTCTTCAACGCGGCCAGCGTGAACTGCTCGTTGGGCAGCAGGATTCCCTCCATGGGGCCATGCGATGCGGGCACGGCGGGGTCGTGGACCACCGCATTCAGTTCCGGCATCACGCCGGGCAGCGCCGGCAGGCCGCCATAACTCTTGGACAATCCCATCGCCAGCACCCGCAATCCCGCGGAATTCGCGCCCGAGGAGGCCGTCATATGCCCATAACTCTCGGGAGTAAAGAGAACATTGTTGAAGCGTTCGGCCATGTAGCGATGGCCATCGTAGAGCGCGGCCATGGGCAGATAGCGCAGCACGCCATCGAGCGACCAGAGCAGCGCGGGAACTGTGCCTTGCGCGGCGAGGCCTGCGGCTTGACCTGGGGTACTCGCCGACCTCTGCTCCAGGGCTTTCAACTCTTCTTCCATGGGAGCCGCAACCATGGCATACAACTCCGCCAGGTGAGGCTTGGGATCGGACGTGGGCGAGCGCAGATCGTCGCGCACCTGCAACACCTTGCTGCGCAACTCCGCCGGCGTGGCCTTCAACTCGAACTTCTCCCTGGCGTGGGCCGTCACCACAATCGCATAGGCATGTTGATCGCCCAGCAGCAGCCGAATGCCCATCACCCGAGGGCCCAGTTCCGCGAGCGTGTTTTGCAGGCGGCTTACCTCGGATTTTTCCTTGCTCAATAGAGCATTCGCGTCCTGCGTGCCGACTTTCTGCGCAAGCTCGGGGTAGACCGTGTTCTTGAAAAAGGCCGACACCTCTCCATTTCCAGCTTCGATCTGCGCGTCCAGCGCTTTCAGCCGGGCCTCTTCCTCGGCGGTATGCATGGGCTTGACCAGTAGCGTGGCATACTCCACGCTCAGATCCGCGACCGCCGCCGCCGTCTTCTCGGGAACAGCCAACTCACCCTGTGCCTTCTGCTGGGCTGCGGTCAGCTGGAGCGGCTCAAGCTTGGCGGCGGCGTTCGGGGATGCGCCGCGCACCACTTCCTTCAGTTCCTGCTCCTTCAGCAAATCGAGCACCTGCTCAGCTTCGCCCAGCCGATCCGTCTGCACCAGCAATTCCGCCAGTTCGCGATAGGTGTCCGATTTGGATTGCGCAAAGCCGGTTTTAATGTCCTTATCAAGGCCGGAGATATTCTTGCGGATCTGCTGGAAGGAGTTCACCGCATCCATTCCAAACAGGATTGCAACTTCGGGGCGCTTCTGATCGCGAAAGTAGCTCATCAATGAGGCATCGATCCCGCCTTGCATACCTGGATCGCCGACTTCCTTTGCCAAAGACAAGGCCGCCACTTCATTGCGGAGTGCGGTGCTTCCATCGCCCAGGCTGCCCATTGCCAGTCCGATACACCATAGCGTGTATCCTTCGCCGGAGCGGTTGCCCACCTCGCGCTCAATCGGGAGTGCCTGGTTCAAGTACTCGAGCGCCTTCTGCTTCTGCCCCTGTCTGTAATAGGCCAGGCCGATATTGCTCAGGGACGTTCCCTCACCGCTGCGGTCGCCCACCTCGCGCAGGATCGGGAGTGCCTGGTTGTAGTACTCCAAAGCCTTTTCTTGCTGCCCCATATCGGAATAGATTTTGCCGATGTTGCCCAGGGTCGTTGCCTCGCCGTTACGGTCGCCCACTTCGCGCCGCATCGACAACGCCTGTTTCATGTACTCCAGGGACTTCTCCTTCTGCTTCAGATCGGAATAGACCGCACCGATATTGCCCAGGGTCACTGCCTCGCCATTACGATCTCCCACCTCGCGTTCGATCAGCAACGCCTGGTTCATGTACTCCAGCGCCTTCTCATAGTGGCCCAGAGAGTAATAGACCACACTGATATTGCCCAGGGTCGTTGCCTCGCCGCTGCGGTCGCCCGCCTCGCGATTGATCGGCAAGGCCTGGTTGAAGTACTCGAGCGCCTTCTCATGCTCGCCCCGAGAGTAATAGACCGCACTTATATTGCTAAGGGTCGCTGCCTCACTGCGGCGGTCGCCCACCTCACGCTCAATGGATAAGGCCTCGCCATAGTATTCCAGTGCCTTCTGCTTCTGACCCAGATCGTCAAAGACCGCTCCGATATTGCTCAAGGCCCCTGCCTCGTCGAAGCGGTCGCCCATCTCACGCAAAATGGGTAAGGCTTCGTTATAGTATTCCAGCGCCTTCTGCTTCTGACCCAGAGCGTAATAGACCGCACCGATATTGCTCAGGGTGGCCGCCTCGCCGCGGCGGTCGCCTGCTTCGCGCAGCATCGGCAACGCCTGGTTCAGGTACTCCAGCGCCTTTTGATTTTGACCCAGGTTGGAATAGACCCCGCCGATATTGTCCAGAGTCTCCGCCTCGCCGCGGCGGTCGCCCAATTCGCGCTGCATCGGCAACGCCTCGTTCAGGTACTCCAGCGCCTTTTGATTTTGACCCAGGCTGGAATTGACCCCGCCGATATTGTCCAGAGTCTCCGCC
>Ga0224558_1001369_pt1 | contig 25663 bp, 19 predicted proteins | sample 714S32024metaG_FD_180682 | JGI IMG/M metagenome (GOLD analysis project Ga0224558, IMG submission 180682) | Peat soil microbial communities from Stordalen Mire, Sweden - 717 S3 20-24 | ecosystem: Environmental > Terrestrial > Soil > Wetlands > Peat | place: Sweden: Norrbotten County, Stordalen... | reverse complement strand
AAGCGGCTTCCACAGGGGAGGGGGGTGGGGGGTAGGTGTTTTTTGCTTCACAGTTTCACAGTTTCACTGGAAATGGGGAGGGGGGTAGGGGGTACAAACCTGTCACATTCCAGACAGATTGGACCGGTTCGCTCTCGACTATTTGGCACTTAAACATAGTTTGACTTCTTTCCCGCTCGGACCACTGATTGAGATTGTGCACCAGTGGAAGGTAATTATCTGCAAACCACCTGCGGTGGGACAGACGGCGTTTGCGCGCCATGAGCTTTCGTGGTCTCCCAGGTCCCAAAAGCGGGACCTGGGGCACCCAGACTGTTGCTCGGCATCAGCTTCATACAACCGTGCGTCTTTGCACTGATACACTAACCCTGCAAGGAGAAGCTTCCAAAAAACATGGTTGAGCTGCTGCCATCGATACTTTCGGCGGATTTTGCACACTTGGCGGAGCAGGTTGCCGCGGCTGAGCGGGGCGGCGGAACTGCGATTCACGTGGATGTGATGGATGGGCATTTTGTGCCTAACATTACGATTGGGCCGCTGGTGGTGAAGAGCCTGCGCAAGGTGACCAAGCTGCCGCTGGATTGCCACTTGATGATTCAGAATCCGGACGCGTTTATTGCCGCTTTTGCCGAGGCTGGAGCCGACTGGGTGAGCGTTCACTACGAAGTTTGCAAGCATCTTCACCGCTCGCTGGAACTGATTGCCCAGAACGGCATGAAGCCGGGGGTGGTGGTGAATCCAGCTACCCGCGTTGAGCTGCTGAAAGAGATTCTGCCTATGGTTCACCACGTGCTCGTGATGAGCGTGAATCCGGGCTTCGGCGGGCAGGAGTTCATTGAATTCTCGCTGGATAAGATCAAGCGGCTGGTGGAATTGCGCCAGGAGCTGGGGCTGGCATTTAGAATCGAAGTGGACGGCGGCGTGGCTCACGATACGGTGGAGCGCATCGTCCAAGCTGGAGCGGAGCTGCTGGTGGCCGGAAACGCCGTATTTGGCGCGGGGCAACCGGAGCGGGATGCGCGCGCGTTGCTGGCGGCGGCCCGAAAGGCAGCTATTAGCTTCTAGCTTTTAGCTCGGAACTCCTGGCAGTGAGCATGGAAACGTAGAGGAAGCATAATGGCTTCCGGCATGGGAAGAAAAGCTAATAGCTAATAGCTAAAAGCTGATTTATCAGGATGATAAGGCATGTGGCCTGTCGACGGGCCGCAGCCGCATTGAGGTGGTATGAATCGGTTGACTTCGAAGATTGCCGCAGTAGCTTTGGCGGTTCTATTGCTGGGTGGAGTTTCGGCCCAGGCCAAGGGCAAAAGGCCCAAGAGGAATAAGAAAGAAGACCTGAGCGCCAACCCATTGGCCAAGCTGAGTTCCAAACAGCCCGACAAGGAGCTGTTTGACAAGGCCATGATCGCGATCAAGAAGGGCCGTTTTGACGTGGCCCGGCTCGACCTGCAGACCATGCTCAACACCTATCCTGACTCCGAGTTCCGGATGCGCGCCAAGCTGGCGGTGGGCGATAGCTGGTTCAAGGAGGGCGGCACCGCGGCTCTGACCCAGGCTGAAGCCGAGTACAAGGACTTCATCACTTTCTTTCCCCAGGCTCCCGAAGCTGCCGAGGCACAGATGAAGGTGGCCGACATCTACTACCAGCAGATGGAGAAGCCCGACCGCGATTACACCAACGCCCAGCGCGCGGAGCAGGAATACCGGGCGATGATCAATATGTTCCCGGAGTCGAGGCTGGTGCCCCGCGCTACGCAGAAACTACGCGACGTGCAGGAGGTTCTGGCCGAACGTGAAACTCAGGTGGGGCTATATTACGGGAGCCGGGAGAATTATCCTGCCTCCATCGCCCGCCTGAAGACGGTGGTCGACACCTATCCGCTTTACTCCAAGAGCGACCAGGCGCTGCTGGGCATTGGCGATGCCTATGCCGGTCAGGCCCACGCCGTCCAGATTGTGCCCAATCTTCCCGGAGCTATCAGGGAGCGGTTGCGCGCGGTCTATCAGGACCGGGCTGCCGAGGCCTACACCAAAGTGATCACGCGCTATCCGATGGCTCCCCACGTGGAAGATGCTCGCGACCGGCTGGTGGCCATGAACCGCCCAGTTCCCGAACCCACGCAGGCAGCGATTGCCGAGAGCGATGCCGAAGAGCGCAGCCGCCAGCCCTTGCGCTTTACCGATAACATCTTCGGCATCATCAAGCATGGACCCCAAACGGTGCAAGCCGTCCATGTGGGCGACCCCAGCCTGGAGGATCCCAAGCGCACGCTCGCTCCGGATGTGACCAAGCAGAACATCGCACTATTTAATGACGCCGTTAGAGCCGGCCAGCCTGCCGCCCCAGCCGGCGCGCTCCCGCCCACGGGCGTCAATGAGCCGCCGCGCAGTGATCAGCCCTCCCAGGCGCCTTTGCAGTTGGAGAAGCCGCCGGGCGGGACTGGCGTGGGCGTTCAGGTGGTTAGCGCGCCCGACGCCGTTCTCAAGCCAGTCGGCCCAGACAATACCGTTGCGCCTGCTGCGGAAAAGCCCGCTGAAGCCCCCGGTCAGGTCAACGACATCAAGTCCGGCGCGACACCGGCTCAGACCGCCGGCGCTACAAAGAAGAAGCCCAAGGCCGATCTGAACGACGAGTCATCCAGCAAAAAGAAAAAGAAGAAGGGCATGTCCAAGCTGAACCCGTTCTAAGCTGATCACTGATTCAAAAACAAAAAGGCCGCTTCCCAACCAGGGCGGCCTTTTTTTTATGGCTCATGCCAGCTCTAACCAGAGGTTCGCAGCCGTTTGGCCAGAGCCCATTTCAGCTCGTCGATGCCCTGGCCGGTGACGGCGGAGATGGCGTGGAACTCCAGCTTGCGGCGCTTCAAATGGGCCGCCAGCTTCTTGAGCTTGTCGGGGTTAGCGCTGTCGATCTTGGTGGCCGCTACGATCATGGGCTTGTTCGCCAGCGGGTGTTCGCCGTCGGCGTTGGTAAAGCTGGCTAACTCCTCGTTGATGACCTTGAAGTCTTCCACCGGGTCGGGACGGCCGCTGGAGTCGGAGACATCGACCAGGTGAACGAGCAGACGGGTGCGTTCGATGTGGCGGAGGAATTGTGTGCCCAGGCCTGAGCCGAGATGCGCGCCTTCGATGAGGCCGGGCATATCGGCGACGACAAAGGATTCCAGCTCTGGCTCCTCGCCTACGGTGACCACGCCGAGGTTGGGTTCGAGTGTGGTGAAAGGGTAATCGGCGATCTTGGGCCGCGCGGCGGAGATGCGGGAGATGAGCGTGGACTTGCCGGCGTTGGGGTAACCGACAAGGCCGACATCGGCCAGCAGCTTGAGTTCGAGGCGATATAAGCGCTCCTCGCCGGGACGGCCCAACTCGTGCTCGCGCGGAGCCTGATGAGTGCTGGTGGCAAAGTGCTGGTTGCCACGTCCGCCGCGTCCGCCTTTGGCGATGATGACCCGCTCGTCGGGTTCACTGAAGTCGTGGACCAACTCACCGGTCGCCTGATCGTAAAGGCTTGTGCCGACGGGAACTTGCAGGATGACGGCGTTGCCGTCGAGTCCGGAGCAGTTGGAGCCCATGCCGTGTTCGCCGCGCTGGCCCTTGTGCTCCGGGTTGTAGCGGAAGTGGATCAGGGTGTTGTGACGTTGCGAGCTGACCATGACGACATCGCCACCACGGCCGCCGTCGCCGCCCGAGGGACCGCCGCGGGGCACGAACTTTTCGCGCCGGAAGGCCATGCAGCCGTTACCGCCGTCGCCGGCCTTGACGCGAATTTTTGCTTCATCAATGAACATTGAGAACCAGTTGTCAGTGGTCAGTTGTCAGTTGTCAGTTGTCAGTTGGGCCGAGGGCCGAATATCAGCCTCGGATAGAAGATGCCGTCTTTTCAGTTTACCGGAGAAGAGCATAGAATCATTTGGATTGTAGATGCTGGGTAATTAGAATGCCTGTGTAGAGAGTTTTTTCTGTAAATGGCCACGGGGCTTCGCCCCATCCGGACCCGCCATGAGAGTGGGCCGGAGTTGAAGCTTTGATAAGTTTTCCCAGGGTCTGCCGCGAGCAAGGGTCTCGATGGCAGGGTTAGGGCACGATTGGACGAAGACGCTGGCGGTTGCCGTTCTGCTGATGGGCGCGGGAACGGCAGGTTTTGCTCAATCGGTCCGGACTCAGTTGGTCGAAGATGGCGCCGAACAAGGCAAATGGGGCGGCTCACTGAGCGGCAAACTGACCGATCTGCACTCCAAGCCGCTGGAGGGCGTCGAGGTTGTTGCTCGTAACCAGGCTACGGGCGCTGAGGCGCACACAATCACCACAAAAAACGGGATTTACTGGTTCGGCGGGCTGACGCCGGGGGAGTACTCGGTCACCGCCGAGAGCCCGTTACTGGGGCGCGGCCAAGTGGAATGGATTGTGGTCGATGGCGGCCACGAGGCGCGCGTGCAGACGGCGATCGAGTTGACGCCGCTTCCGCCTGGTCCACTTCTGGCGGCATTGCCAGATGAAGGGCTGACCAATCCGAAACGGCTAGTTCTGGAGCTGGAGGCTCTACCGGTAACTGATGCTTCATTGGCCGCCGAGCCGTTAAGTTTGCTGCCCGTGAGCGGATGGAGGTTATGGGCGGAGATTCCTCAAACCACTGCTTTTGAAGTAAACAGCGCGCTGGAGAGCGAACCGGTACAAACACTGGTTCTGGCGGGACGAAGCCTGCCGAATTTCGCACCACCAGCGCCTGCTGTTTCACCCTCGGCGCACACAATTGCGATTAGTTCTCAGGGCACTGAAGCAGGCACGGGGGTGCCCGCTACGGCGTCAGTCTATTTGCCTCCTGTCGCAAATGGGATCGGACAGGCGGCAAATGGAACAGTAAAGACGCCACCGCATTCGCCTGAAGAGGTTACGGCACCAGCCACAAGGTCGCAAGCGGCGGCGCAGCCGGAGATAGCGCCGAGCAAACCTGCGCCGGCAACCTCTCATGCGAGTGATCCGTCTGCTCAGGCGTTGAGTAACACGATGAGCGCCGCCGAGTTGCAGGCTTTGCCGGTGAGCGGGCGTCGCTGGCAGGATTTTGTGCTGGACAATACGCCCACATCGAAAACCACAGCGGGCGGGCAGGGAGAGATTTCGCTGCGGGGCGCGGGTCAGCCGGTGGAGATTGCGGTGGACGGAGTGAGCCGCGGGCTGGCCTTTGGCCGTACAAATGAGTCGGGGCAGGGCTCATCTGGACGGGGGCCGTTGGGTCAGGGCGAGACCCCAGCCGGAATGGCGCAGGTGGGCACAGGCGGGCATGGGCTTGCGATCAGCGAGGCGGCGATTCGCACGGTGGAAACGGTGGCCGGCAATGTGGAGGCTACTGCAGACAGGTCGGCGGGCGGGCGGATGAACACGGAAACTCAGCACGGCACCAATGTGCTGCATGGGCAGATCTTCTTGTACGATCGCCAGAACACCTGGGGCGCGCGGAATCCATTTACTCAGTGGGTGCAAAACACCGGCACTGTCGCCACTCCGGTGTTCACGCCGGAGTTCTACACACCTCCGGACCATGAAACCACCTGGGGCGTTGGCGTGGGCAGCCGCATCCGCCGCGACAAGCTGTTTTGGTTTGCGGCGCTCGATAGCTACCAACGCAACGATCCGGGGCTGGCGTCAGTAAAACACGCAGACGCGTTTTTTGCCCAGCCCACGAACGACCAGATGCAGGTATTGAGCGCACGGCTGGGGTTGAGCAGCGCCAATCCGGTAGGGGAGGGTTTGGCGGCTTACTCCAACATGCTGGAAACGCTCACCGGACTGCTCGGACCGGCACCGCGCACCGCTATGCAGTGGACTGGCTTTGGGCGGCTTGACTGGCAGGCAGCAGAACGGTATCGCTTCACGCTGGAGGGCATTGGCGCTCACTGGAACTCGCCGGGCGGAGGGATGACCCGCGTGGCTGAAACATTTGGGAATCACAGCTTCGGGTCAAGCAAAGCCAGCGAGGAGTGGCTATTGGGCCGCTGGGAGGCGTTTTTGACTCCCAACCTGCTGGCCGTAACTCAGGGCTCGGCCGGACGCATCATCGAGGAAGCGCTGCCGGAGACTCCCTCAACCTTTGAGCAGACGCTCCTCAGCGGGAATGTTTGGGGCCAGTTGCCGCAGATGGTGGTGGACTCGCGCTACGGCTTTACCATTGGCAACCCGTCGCGCTTCGGGCAAGGCAGCTATCCGGACGAGCACATAACCCAAGGGCAGGAGTCGGTGGATTGGATACGCGGCAAACTGCTAGTGAAGGCCGGATTAGAGGGGAGCCACAACAGCGACGCGACCAGCCTGCTGCGCAACCAAACGGGGACGTACTACTACGCAAACGTAGTGAACTTCGCCTCCGATGCGCTGGTCTTCGGCAAGTTTGGGATGACCGACGCGTTGGACCCCTTTAATCAGCACAATTGCGACCAGACAGGCAAGACGTGGCGAGATTCGGGGGGCAATCTGCGCGGGCTGGGCAACCTTCCCTGTTACTCCTACTACTCGCAGACTCTTGGCCCAGCCGGATGGCATTTGAGCACAAACGACTGGGCGGGATACGCAACAGCTCAGTGGGAACCGAGCAAGCGCGTGGTGCTCTCCGCGGGGTTGCGCTGGGAGCTGGAGCAGAGCCCGCCGCCGCTCACCGCGCTCCAGAATACAGATCTGCCGCAGACCGAGAAGATGCCCAGCATGGGCAATCAATGGGGTCCGCGGTTGGGCCTGGCCGTAGGATCGGGCGAAAAACATTGGCCGGTGCTGCGGTTGGGCTACGGGATGTACTTTGGGCGCACAGAGAACATGGCGCTGGAGACGGCGATGACCCAGACTGGCTCCCTGAATGGAGACCTGAACTTTTTCATGCGGCCCACCGACAACCTGAACTCCGGCGGCGCTCCGCCATTTCCTTACGTTTTGCAAGGCGTGCCGGGGAGCGTGGTGAAGCCGGGAGCGGTGGAGTTTGCGCCGGTCTTCCGCAATCCCGAGGTGCACCAGGCTATTGTTGGCGTTGAAGAAACGCTGCCGAACCATGTGGAGTTGACTGCCAGCGCAATGGTGAGCCTGGGTCGCCGGCTGCCTATCTCCATCGACACCAACTTCGATCCCGCGGCCAATCCGGGGACGATTACTTATGCCGTGGTAGACACGGAAGGCGCAGGCCCCATCAAAGCTGCGCAGATCACAGTTCCCTTCTACGCTTCTTGGCCGTCGGCAACTTCGTCAAGCGGATTTGCCGGGCGGCTCAACCCGGAGTACCAGCAAATTACGCAGATCATGAGCCGATCCAACTCGACCTACGAAGCTTGGATGATAAAGGCTGTACGCTACGGCCGCCGAGGGCTGAGCCTGCATGCCCACTACACCTACTCGCACGCCATGGACTGGAACCCCAACGAGAGCGCGCAGGTGGCCGGTAACGATGTGCTGGATCAGGCCGACTTCAGCCAGGAGTATGGCACCAGCAACCTGGATGTGCGCCATTCGGCCAGCGTCACGGCAGTCTATGAGGCACCATGGAAGCTGCACGGCCGGGCCGGGAAGTTCGGCAATGGCTGGATGGTTTCGGGCGTTGGGCAGTTCCGCAGCGGAATGCCCTACACTATGCGCACCTCGGGGTCACTGCCGGAGTGCTTTGTAGGTACGGGCGGAACTCCCTGCACGACTTCTTATCAACAGTTGAATGCAACGGCGGGCACGGCCATTGTGGGACTGGGACCGGGCATGAACGGTTCGGGCGGCGACAACCGGGTCTACGGCCGCGGCAACAATAACATTGTCTATAACATAGGGCGCAACACTTTTCGTTATCCGGCAACCTGGAAGGCCGATCTACGGCTGGGCAGGCGCTTCAACCTGGGACAGATGCGCCAGTTGGAGCTGCTGGCCGAGAGCTTCAACCTCTTCAATCACCAGAATGTTACAGAGCTGGAGACAACCGGCTATTATGTAGAGTCCGGTACCACGTCGAGCCTGCCGACCCTAAACTTCCTCAACGGCCCCATAACCAACCCCACAACCGGGCACGTAACCAACGCCAACACCACGGCTTTCGGCCAGCCGCTGAACATCAACGCAACCAACTTCTACCGCGAACGGCAGATACAGTTCGGGCTGAGGCTAAGGTTCTAGGGCCTGCTCAGAGGCCCTAGTTACTTGGTGGAGGCGCGGGCGTAGTGTCAGCGGGGGCAGGCGCGGGGGCCGGTGGCAGCTTGTACAGGTTGCGGATGTAAATAATCAGATTCCACACCTCGTCGTCCTTGGCACGGCCATCGGGTTCGGCAGGCATCTGGCCCTTGCCGTTGCGGATCATGTTGAACAGATTCTGGTCCTGCTTGTCGGCCAGCGTAGCGGGATTGCTCCAGTCCGCCAGTGTCGCTCCCATGCCAGTGGCAACATCGGTCTTGCCATTTCCGTTGTCCCCATGGCAAATGGCGCAGTCCTGCCTATAGAGATCCTTGGCGCGCGCCTGCGACTTCTCAGTAGGCTTGACCGGATTCTTTTGGCCGGCTGCAGGGGCCGGTGTGGTGTCCTGCGAAATGGACCCCGGGGTGGACAACGCGGTAATTCCAAACAATACAACAGTAGAAACAAACAGCAACGGCTTCAACATGGCAGCCTCCTCAGTTGCGGATGCCGTTTCGTAGCATCCGGCAGCCGAATCAATTCTCGCACGGATTATATGCCATTCAGACGACATCAGGCTCGTCAGGATTGGCGAAGCAGGTTCAAGTGGGGCGATTTGATGGGTTAAATGCAGATTATTTGCGGAAAAGGCCACGCCGTGTTCAGGGTTGAGGCCGCCAGCCGCAGGCCAGATCCGGCGTGGTGGTCCTGCCGTTGAGCTGAAAACAGGCAGCACCGTTGATGTCGGTGCTGAAGGTGCGGACCCTGGCCGTTTCGAGCTCTTTGAGCACCTCGATGCGGGGATGTCCGTAGCGGTTGCGCAGGCCGCAGGAGATGACGGCGCACTCAGGGTGGACGCGGGCCAGGAATTCGGGGCGTGTGGAGGTGATGCTGCCGTGGTGGCCCACCTTGAGCAGGGTGCTGGCCAGGCCGGGTTCGGAGAGCATGGCATCTTCGACGGGTGCCTCGGCATCGCCTTCCAGCATCACCGAAGTCGCGCCGTAGGCCACGCGGATCACCAGCGAGTCGTTGTTGGTGGGCTCAGGTCCGGGCTGGTAGTTGGGGAATGGCGCAAGGACGCTGACCTGGGTTGGGCCGAAGGGGAAGGCGTCACCGGCGTGCAGTGAGCGAACCGGCACATCCAGGCTTGCGGCCTCGTCGAGCAGGTCGTTGTAAGCCCCGAAGCGGGGATTGTTGCCCACCCACAGCTCGGCAGGACGAAAGTTGCGCAAAACGGCGGGCAGGCCGCCCATGTGGTCGGAGTGGGCGTGGGTGAGGACGACCGCGTCGAGACGGCGAATGCCGCGCGACCACAGCACCTGGGAGACGACCTCCTCGCCGATGTCGAAATCCTGGGGGGCCTGACGAGGGCCGCCACCAAATCCGCCGCCATCGACCAACAGGGTCTTGCCGTCGGGTGTGATGAGCAGCAGAGAGTCGCCCTGGCCTACGTCGATGGCCTCAACGAGCAGGGCATCGCGCGGGTGATCGACAGGACGGGGCAGGACAACGATGACTGCGGCCAGAATCAGAGCGGCCCATGCAGTGCGACGAGGCCAACGGGCTCGAGTGGAAACGGCCAGGCGAGCCAGCACGATGGCGAGGGCAAGCAGCGCGCAGAAGGCGAACGATTGCCAAAGCAGCGGCGCGGAAATGCGGAAGTCGGCAAGCGTCATGGAGCCGAAGAATCGCACCAGCCCGGTGCCGATGTGAAGAAAGAAAGCCACGATCATCGCCGGGAGAAAGGCGGCGGCAGGCCATGCGAAAGCCATCAGCAAGGTGGCCAGCGCGGCCGGCATCATCACGACAAGCAGCGGCAATATGAACACATTCACCGGCAGTGCGAAAACGGTAATGCGATGGAAGTAGATGGCCATGGGCAGGGCCATGGCCAGCTCCACTACGCAGGAGACGACCATCAACTCTATGCAGCGAATCAGGAAGCGCATTGTCGAGGGGAAAAAACGCCAGGCAATGAAATTGGCCCAACGGCCGTCCGCCGCGTCTCTGAACCCTGTAGCCATCATGCGCAACGTGACGCGGAATTGCGCCAGGCGCGGAGCGAGTTTTGCATCCATGGCGATTTGGCGCAGATCGCGCGTGGCCGTCAGGTAGGGATGGATAGTGCTCTGTAGCAATGGCATGGCGATGCCGCCGATGGCGACGACGGCCAGCAGGGTCATTTGGAAGCTGGCGTCGAAGAGGCTGCGTGGGCTGTAGGCCAGCAGGCAGAGTGCGGCAAAGCCAATGGTGTTCAGCGCGTTGCGCTCACGGTAGAGAAGGCGGCCAAGCAGGTAGAGAGTGACCATCCAGAGTGAGCGAGCCACCGGCGTGGCGAAGCCTGTGAAGATGGCGTAGGCGAAAGAGGCCAGAATGGTGGCGAAGGTGGCCGGGACGCTGGGAAGGCGCAAACGGCGCGCAACCCAAAAGATGCAACCGGCAACGATGGCCAGATGGAAGCCCGAAACCACCAGCATATGGAAGGAGCCGGTGCGCTCAAATCCCACGCGCAAAGTGTGAGTGAGGAATGTGCGGTCGCCAGTGACCATGGCGGCGAGCATCACAGCATCGTCCTTTGACAGGCGCAAGGGAGCGGGCAACCGGCGCATGGCCGCGGGCAAAGCCAGCAGGCGGGCGCTCGATGCGCGCTGCAATCCGCTGACGCGACATGCGAAATAGAGGCCAGGGGACGAGCCGATCTGTTCTACGCGATCGATACTGACCGTTGACGTGGAGGTGATGCCCTGTTCGACAAGGAAATCTTCGCGGCTCCAGACGCCGGGATCGTGATAGACCTCTGGCTGCAAGAGGCGAACCACGGCGCGGAGGCGCTCGCCGCATTGGAAGAGCTGGTGGTTTGCCGGGCCTACAGGCCAGCGGACATTCAGGCGTACACGGCCTTCGATGGGCACTTGCGCATCGATGGCATCAGTGACCATTTCCAGGCTGGAGACGCGCAGGTCAATTCGCTGCGAGGGCTGCTGAATTGAGGCTGGCTCGTCCAGGTTCTGCTCGGTCTCGCCGCGCACGGGCCCGGCATCGACGATCGTGCCTTCGACGGTGCGGAGCAGGCCGTCGGAGAGGGCAGCCAGCGCAGGCGCGGGCGCAGGATGCGGCTCCATCCAGGCGCACCATGCTCCCAGCAGCAGCCACAGCGCGGCCAGCGGCAACCAGGCCAGGCGCTGCGCGCGGAATGCCGCTGCGCCGCAAAGCACGGCAGTGAGCGCCAGAGCGATGAGCACAAAACTGGGCCGCGGATAGAGCCAGTGTGTGACGGCAATCCCCAGGGCGAAGAGCCAGGCCGCGTGAAACAGCGGGACAGAGCTCGGCTCAGAGCTAGGACCGGGGCTTGGTCCGGGACCCAGCGCGGCAGAAGCGCCGATCACTTGCGCGGAGGTGAGGGATTCTGGTGGCATCGCGCGTGAAAACTTAAAAAGCTGTTCTGGCCCTCAAGCCTATCAGGAGTGGCGCAACTGGACCACTGTTTCCAGATGAAAGGTCTGGGGAAAGAGGTCGGCGAGGGTGATGGATTGGATGGCGTAACCGGAAGCGATGAGCGCGCGCAGATCGCGGGCCAGCGTGGCCGGATCGCAGGAGACGTAGACCACAGCGGAGGCGGCGATCTGGCTTAGCAGCGCACAAGTCTCCGCGCCAAGGCCGGTGCGCGGCGGGTCCACCACGATCAGATCGGGGCGCTCCATCGAGCGCTGGCGGCGTAAAAAGGACAGCGTCTCGTCCTTCACTGCCGCACCGGTTGTGCCTTTGAGGTTGGCCGCGAGCGCTTGGGTTGCCGAAGGGGTTGACTCGACGGCGACAACACGCGCGAAGTTGGTTGTGAGCCGCCGCGCGAAGAGGCCGACGCCGGCAAAGAGGTCCCAGGCGAGCTTGCCGCTCTGGCCAGCGACAACCCGCTCCACAAGAGAGTCCACCAGCCAGCGGTTGACCTGAAAAAATGCTCCGTGGTCCACGCGATAGTCAAAGCCGGCAGCGCGATAAGCGAGCGAGTTTGCGCCCCATTGCGCAACAGTGTGTGGCTGCTGACCGGGACGTCCCTCGGTGACAAGCTCAGCTCCGATGAGAGCGGGAATCTGTTCGTGCAACGCTCGCGCCAAATCGTCGAAGCGCAGCTTTGCCGGGCTTGCGGAGAAGACAGTGGCCAGTAGCGCGGTTTCCGCCGCATCGCAGAAGAGCGCAATCTCGGTGGGGCGCAGAGCCGGAGCAAACCTGCGCGAAATGTGTGAAAAAGTGAGTGCAGCTTCAACCAGCAGCGGCGCGGCGATGGGGCACTCGCGCATGGGGATGACCGCATGAGAACGGCGGCCGCGATAGCCTGGGTTTCCTGCCGCGTCGAAGGCCAGGCGGATGCGATTGCGATAACACCACGGCTCGGCAGATAGCACGTCAATCTCATCCGGCGCACGAATGCCACCGCGCTCCAGCGTTTCGCGCAGAATGGCTTGCTTGAGGTCCAGTTGGGTTGCATAGTTCGCGTACTGGTAGTGGCAGCCTCCGCAAGCGCCGAAGTGCGGGCAGGCTGGCACTATGCGCTCCGGCGCTGCGCGGACAATCTCTTCAACCTCGGCGGTCGTGTAGCCGGGCTTGGTCTGCGTGATGCGCACCCGCGCTTGCTCGCCCGGCAAAGTAAGCGGCACAAAAATCGCCTTGCCCTCTTGGCGAGCTAGAAATACTCCGCCGTAGACTGGCTTCTCGATTTCGACGAGCAGCGGATCGTCGGAGTGTTTTGTGGACGGCGTCGAGGGAAGCTTCATTGCTGGCTCATGTAAAAAAGGCTGAGGCGAGGCAGGTTGTAATGCACCAGCAATTGCTTCTGCACAAATTGCCGCTCCACCTGACGCAACTGCACGGCTCCCATGCGGCTGCGGTAAGGCGCCAGTTCGCGCGCCGCGTGCGCTTTGAGGCTCACCAGCAACTCCTCAGGAGCCGCGGCGGTCAGTGCGGCAAAAAGCTTTTCTTCAAGGACAGTGAGGATGCGTTCAAGCGCTTCTAAATCCGCCGGCGAGCTTTGGCTGCCGGACGCAGTACCCAACTCGCGTAGGCGTACGGCGGTTGCGGCGCAGGCTTCGGGAGCTACCGCAGCCGCATCAAGTGCAACGGCAGCAGCTTCAAGGTGAGCGGCCACGCGCTCAAGCTCGAATCCCGATTCGCGATCGATCATGGTGGGGGCCGTTCCGGCGGAGGCTTCGCGCAGTTCCTCGACGGCCACCATCACCGCCTGCGCGCACCAGGCCAGGCCGTTGATGCGCCGCATCCGTCCGCGCTTTTGCCGCGATTCGTATTTATCGAAGGCAGCGTCAATGCCGCGCAGCACAGCCTCCAGCGGAATGCCCGCTTCGCGCCATGTTTCAATCAGCGCCCAGTCCAGTGTGGAAAGCAACAGCAACGCCCCGCGCCGCTGCTGGAAGCGTTCTTCGATCTCGGTGAAGTAATTGAAGTAGTTCAGCACGGCGTGCGCCTCAGCGCTGCTTGGCGGGGCGGTTGCGCTCATAGAGAATCAGCAGTCCATCGAGGGTGAGCATATCGTCGATCTCGGCGATGAAGCGCGAGTCCTCGGCGATCTGCCGCGCCAGGCCTCCGGTGGCGATGACGCGCGGCTTCTGGCCCAGTTCTGCCTCAATGCGCTCGAGAATGCCGTCCACCAAACCGATGTAGCCGAAATAAAGTCCGCTTTGCAAGTGGGTGACGGTGTTGGTGCCGATGACCTTGGCGGGTCGCTTGATGTCAACGCGGCTCAACCGCGCTGCGTGCGAAAAAAGCGCGTCGGCGCTCAGGCCCAAGCCGGGCGCAATGGCCCCTCCCAGATACTCACCTTTGGCCGAAATTACGTCGAAGGTGGTTGCCGTGCCAAAGTCCACCACGACGCAAGGGCCACCGTAGCGCTCGAAGGCGGCGATGGCGTTCACCAGCCGGTCCGCGCCCAGTTCAGCGGGGTTGTCCACCAGCACCGGCATTCCGGTTTTGATGCCGGGCTCAACAAAGAGCGGTTTGGTGTGAAAGTAGTCTTCGCAAACCCTACGCAGCGTGCTCTCCACCGGCGGCACCACCGACGAGATGATGATGTGCGAGACCTGCTTAGGAGACACGTTGTTCATTTCAAAGAGATTAACGAAGAACACGCCATACTCGTCGGCGGTCTGCGCGCGATGGGTGGTAATGCGCCAGTGCGCGGTCAGCTCCGGCTTTGCGCCCTCAAGCCGGTAGAGTCCCAGCACCGTATTTGTATTGCCGACATCAATGGCTAGCAGCATGGTTCTCAGCTTCTCTCCAAGGCGCGAATACCGCCTGTCTGCATAGTTACGACTCCCGAATCCGTGCGCACCAGCAGGAATCCATTTTCGTCCAGCCCGGCCGTCACGCCGGTGCAGGCTTGCGGACCGTGTACCTCAATGCATCGCCCGCGAATCCAGGTTGAGGCCTTCTCGACGCGCGCGGGAATCGTAACCGTAGCCTCCGGATCAGCTAGCAGAAGCGCCTCACTCTCCAGCGATTCTAGCAGGGAGACGAGCAGGGGTTGGCGTGAAATGCTGCGGCCAGCTTCGAGATCGAGAGAGGTGGCAGAAGTGGTCAGTTCGGATGCGAAGGCGCGTTGGTGGACGTTGATGCCAATGCCCACCACGGCATAATCAGCCAACCCGCCGAAAATCTTCGACTCTGCCAGGATGCCGCCGACCTTGCGTGAGCCGATCATCAAATCGTTGGGCCAGCGCAGATCAATAGTGATGCCGGCCACGGCGCGAATAGCCTCTGCGGTGGCCAGCCCCGCGGCTAGCGGAAGCAACGGCAGTCGCGCGGCGGGAATCGGCGAACGCAGAAGCACGCTTGCATAGAGCCCTTCACCCGCGGCCGAGTCCCACGCGTGATCACCGCGTCCACGTCCGGCTCTCTGCTCATCAGCAAAATAAACTGATCCATTTGGCGCGCCGCTGCGAGCGGCCTGCAGCGCGTCGGAATTAGTGGAATCAGTAGCCGGAGAAAAATGCAGATTGCCAGCAAAAACGGTTCCGGCCAGCGCGGACTCCAGAGCCGGCAGGTCATAAACTTCCAGCGAGGCTCGGCGCACGGTTACTCGGTCTCCGCATGGATGCGCATGGAGATATCGGCGGCCTTGGCGGAGTGGGTCAACGCGCCGACGCTGATGAAGTCCACTCCGGCTTCGGCGTAGGCGCGGATGTTTTCCAGCACGATGCCGCCCGAAGCTTCGGTGGGAATGCTGCACTCGCTGGTTGTTGCCTTTCGGATGCGCTCCACCGCGCGTTTGACCTCTTTGGGCGTCATGTTGTCCAGCAAGATGGCCTCCGCACCGCATTCCATAGCTTCTTCCAACTCCTGCGTGTTACGCACCTCTATCTGCACGCGCTGACCTTTCTTGCGCTTTTCCAAAGCACGCGTCAGCACAGCGGGCAGCCCTCCGCCCAGCGAGATGTGGTTGTTCTTGATGAGGATGCCGCTGGCCAGGTCAAGCCGGTGATTGACTCCCCCGCCGCAAAGCACGGCGTATTTTTCCAGAGCACGCAGCCCCGGCACGGTCTTACGTGTGTCGAGCACGTGAGCATTGGTGCCGTGAATGGCATCGACGAATTTGCGCGTCAGCGTGGCGATGCCGCTCAGGTGCTGCATCAGATTCAGAATTACGCGCTCGCAACTGAGCAGCGCGCGGGCGTTGTGGCGGATGACGGCCAGCACCTGGTCTTCGTGTACGCGCACGCCGTCGAAGATCTCCGGATGGCTGACGACCTCGAAACGGGTCTGCGCCGGGGCGCGCTTGTCGAGCCGGGCAAAAATCTCCAGAAACCGCGGTACCGCGCCCAGTCCGCAAACCACCATCTCCTGACGCGCAATAATGGAGCCGGTCGCGCGCAAATTGGGGTCGATGGTGAGGTTGGTTGTGGTGTCGCCGGCCGCCTTGTCTTCCAACAAGGCCTGCTCCAGCAATGCGTCGATGCGGCTGTTCTTCCAGTCCATGGTTCTGATTCCTATGCAATCATTCGGGGGGCATTACGGCAAGCGCGGCTTGCGCTTTCTCCAGCAGCAACCGTGTCTCCGCTTCCTGCTTTTTCAATCCTTCGACTACCTGCGCCGGCGCCTTGGCTAGAAAACCTTCATTGCCTAATTGGCGCTCGGCGGATATTAGACCTTTCTCATACTTGGCAATGTCCTTCGACAAACGCTCACGCTCGGCGGCGACATCGACGGTGCGTTCGTAGATTACGGCGACGTCGAAATTGAAAGTGGAGTGCTTTGGCAGCCCAGTCTCAATCTGCTCTACGAGACGAATTTCGCTTACTCGCGCCATGCGCTCCACCATTGCGCAATTCTCCCCGATTACTATCTGCATTCCCGCATCGGTACGCACTTGAATTGGAACGATGGCTTTCTCTTCTACGCCGATCTCTTTGCGTAGTGCACGAATCTCAGCGATGAGGCTTTGCAATACGCCCATGTCGATCAGTACTGCTTCATTCATCTGCAATCCATCCCCTTGCGGGTATCGCGTCAACGCAATCGACTTAGCTGGCGGCTTGCCGTCGTAGACTGCATGCCATAATTCTTCGGTAAGGAACGGCATGAAGGGCGAGAGCAGCCGTAGCGCTGCTTCAAAAACCTGAACCAGCGTGGTGAGCGCGGCTTTGGTTTGCGCCTTGTCGGCAGTCTCGGAGAAGTCGAGGCGGAGTTTGACGATCTCCAGGTACCAATCGCAGAAGCTGCCCCAGAAGAACTGGTAGATTGTATTGGCCGCGTCGTCGTAACGATAATTTTCCAGGGACTGATTGACCTTGGCTGCGGTGGCGTTCAGTTCGGCGACAATCCAGCGAGCTTCCAGAGGTGCATCGTCGGCAACTGCGGGCATTCCGCCGAGCGCAGCGAGATCGACGGTAATGCCGACTTCCACTGCGCGGTCTACGTTCATGAAGAGGAAGCGGGCGGCGTTCCATATTTTGTTGGCGAAGGCGCGGTAGCCCTCGGTGCGGGCGATGTTGAAGGCGATGTCGGTTCCGGGAGAAGCCATCGAAGCCAGCGTGAAGCGCACTGCGTCCGTTCCATAAGTTTTGACGATCTCGATGGGGTCGAGGACATTGCCCTTGGTCTTGGACATTTTCTCGCGATTGGCGTCGCGCACCAAGGCGTGGATGTAGACCTCTCGGAAGGGAACCGAATCCGCAAGTGAGCGCCTGGAGCCGTCCGCATGCGGGACATCCTCAGCGAACCAGCAGCCGAGCATGATCATGCGTGCGACCCAGAAGAAGAGAATGTCGAAGCCGGTGACGAGGAGGCTGGTGGGATAGAAGGCGTCGAAGTCGGCTCGATTTTCATTGCTTTCCCAGGTCCCCAAGTGCGAGGGACCTGGGGCACCCGGAGTGTTGGATTTGCCGAAGTTAGGCCAGCCGAAGACGGAGACCGGCAAGAGGCCCGACGAGAACCATGTGTCGAGAACGTCGGTTTCTTGTGTGAGCTTCGCGGAGCCACAGTGGGCGCAGGCGGTGGGGTTGACACGGGCGACGGTGATTTTGCGGCACTCCGCGCAGTGCCATGCGGGGATGCGATGGCCCCACCAGAGTTGGCGCGAGATGCACCAGTCGTGAATGTTTTCCATCCACTCGAAGTAGGTTTTCTCGTACATCTCCGGCGTGAAGCGGATGTGCTTCTCGCGGACGGCCTGTTTGGCCTTGTCAGCCAGCGGCTGAATTTTGATGAACCATTGCGTGGAGAGACGCGGCTCAACGACCGTTTTGCAGCGGTCGCAGTGGCCAACATTGTTGACGTGGTCCTTGATGCCAGCTAAGAGTCCTTGTTCTTCGAGGTCGGCGACGATCTTTTTGCGAGCCTGGTAGCGGTCGAGGCCGGCGTAGGCGCCGCCCTCGTCGTTGATGTGGCCGGTGTCGTCCATGATGTTGATCGACGGAAGATGATGCCGCTCGGCAAGGGCGAAGTCGTTGGGATCGTGAGCCGGAGTGACCTTGACCGCGCCAGTGCCGAAGTCGCGGCTGACCCACTCATCGAGAATGATGGGAATCTCACGCTTCATCAGAGGCAGGCGTAGTGTTTTGCCGTGCAGGCTGAGATAGCGCTCGTCTTCAGGATGGATAGCAACGGCTACGTCGCCAAGCATGGTCTCGGGGCGAGTGGTTGCAACGGCAAGAAACTCGCCCGAATTTATGCCTTTTTCACCAATAACCGGGTAACGAATCTCCCATAAGTGTCCCTTTTGTTCCTCGTGGACGACTTCCAGGTCGCTGATGGCGGTTTGGCAGCGCGGGCACCAGTTCACGATGTATGCGCCGCGATAAATTAGATTTTGCTCGTGCAGGCGGACGAAGGCCTCGCGCACCGCAACGGACAGCTTCTCGTCCATGGTGAAGTATTCGCGCTGCCAATCGACCGAGGCTCCGAGGCGCTTCATTTGGTCGAGGATGGCGCCGCCGTAGTGACGCCGCCACTCCCACACGCGCTCGACAAAGGCTTCGCGGCCAAGCTGCTGGCGGCTTGAGCCTTCAGTGATTAGCTGCCGCTCGACCATCATCTGCGTGGCAATGCCGGCGTGGTCGGTGCCGGGGAGCCACAGGGCTCGGCGACCGCTCATGCGCCGCCAGCGGACGAGGATGTCCATCTCCGTCTGGTTGAGCATGTGGCCCATGTGCAGCCGGCCGGTGACGTTTGGAGGCGGCAGCAGGATGGTATAGGGCTCACCTGTTCCGGTGGCGTCAGCGGATGGCGTGGGCTGGGCGAAGAGCTTCTCGCGCACCCAGTATTCGGCCCAGTGATCTTCAATGATGGCGGGGTCGTAGGCTTTGGGCAGGTCGTGGGGCATGTTTTTCTTGGGCGAGTCCCCGATGGACTGCGTAACACCCTCTTGCAGCGAGGGTTTTACGCCAAAAGACTCTACCTCACTTTAGCAGATACGAGGCGCATCGCCGGCCCGTGAGGATGATGAACGTTTTACTCGCGCTACTGAAGGTTGAACTTGTAACCGTGCGCCTCGTCCTTCCAGGGTGTGTCCTGCGTTCCGGCATCGGAAGCCATGGGTCTCTGGTTGAAAGGCGGAATAGTGCCGGAGTGGACGCTCAGCAGCCGCTTCAAGGTCTCCTTGGCGGCGGAGACAAGTTCGGGATAGGCGCGATCGGTTACATCGAGAAACCCGATGTTGTAGTTCTCGCCATCCATGCGTCCGGTGACAGACTCATCGACGCCTATGAACCAGCCCGCGCCAACAAATCCGGGAAGCGACGCGGCTTGCTCGACGAAATAACGGTAAGCAACGCCGCGCTCCTTCTGGTCGCGCACCTGCACCAGTCCTGCGCCGAGGCCATCAGCGGGAACGCCAAAATGAAATTCGCCGAGAATGACCGGACGGCCGGAGAGCTCGTATGCCTGCTTGATCTGCCGGGTGGGCTCGTACTCGTAGACGTTCAGGCTGTAGACATCAAAGACGCGCGCAGTTCTGACAACGTAATCGGGCAGGTCACCGCCGAAACGGATGCCGAGGTTGAGGTGATTGGGATCGTACTTCCTGAGTGCAGCGCCTGCCATGGCAAGGTACTTTTCGAATGCCGAGACGACGAACTGGCGGCGGCGTTCCGGCGTGTCGCCCTGAGCGAGAAACTTTTTAACTTCGTGCTGCATGGCGGTGGGCGGACCGGCCAGAACCATGTCGATTACATCTGACTCGCGGCCCGGCCAGGGTGGTTCATTGCCGATGAAATAGCCGATCAACCAGGGGTCGTCCTTGCGCGGTGTAAGTTGAGTTTTTGCGTTCTCTTCGAGAAACTGGGCAAACTCATCAGAGTAAACATCGGGCATTCCCAGATACATCGGAATGTTGCTCGCGTTGCTGCGCGGGAGGGTGTTGAAGTATGCGAGATACGGTTTGCGGTGCTGGGTATTTATGCCGCGAGAGACAATGCTGGTCAAACCCCATCCTTCAGCGCGCTGTAACTCCATATCGGCGACCATGGACGGCCACTCCGGTCCGTAGCGGCGGAAGAGATTCCAATTGCGGAAGGCGGCAAACGTTTCGCCTGAAGTTGCAGGGCCGCGACCGGCAGGGGCCGATGCGGCGATCTCCGGCGGAGGGAGCGCTTTGTAATAGTTTTCCCGGCCAGAAATTCGCGTGTCCGCGCCCCCGGCTCCCATACCCGGTACGGCCATGGAAAGGAATAAGTGGCCGTCGGGGTCAACGAACCACCACTTACCATCGATCTTCTCGACGCGGAAGAATCCTGTAGCTCTGGCGTGGGTCGACATATAACCGCTGTACTGGCAGTAATCGAAGGCGTTGGGTATGAAGCTTTTCACTTCGTTTGCCCAATCCTGTTGCAGTTGCTGAAGGCTGGTGATCTTTCTGGGCCAATCGGCATAAATCCACTGACCATATTCATCGATGACGGGAAGCTTCTCCAGAAATTCCGAGCCAGGATCATCCTGGGCGAGGCGGATGGAGCGGATCTCGATCACCGGATGATTGATGGGATAGTCCATCACGAACGCCAACGCCTGGACATTGTTGATAGGGCCAAAGGGGCCCCAGATCGAGAGCCAGTAGGGATGGAAGGGGCGATTAGCCACGGATGCCAGGTCGTAGCCGGACTGGTCTCGACCTTTGAAGAATTTGAGCGGAACCGCTGCCTGGAACCAGACATTCTGGCCGATGGGCTGGAAACCGAGGCGACGGACGCCTGTCTTGTCCTGAATGATGAGATGAAAGCGTTGCGGAGTGGAAGTTCGCATTTCGAGAACGAGATAGTTGTAGCCGGACCAATCCGCGGGAACGTCGGGACCAAGATCTTTGAGGGTGAGCTTCTCGACAGCCTGTGGTTTCTCAAAGACGAGGCGCCGGGGTTGCGCGTTTGCCACTGCGCCAATCGCAAGAATGGACAGGATCAAGGCTGCTCTCATAGAATTAGCTCCCTATATAATCGCATTCCGCGCCACGGTCGTATTTTACATGACTCTCATCTTTGCGACTCCCCCAACATAGTGGCAGAGATTGACCTTGCTGCTGATCCTATCAGTTTCAGCTTTCTTGTCAAGTTTGACTAATCATTTCCACTTAGATAGCTGCTAATAGTTTTTAGCGATCAGTCACGGCTTGGTAAGTGGTGCATTACAGATTATCTGATTTCGTCCACTGTAAAGCTATAAGTTGCCGGTTTCAACTCAATGTGAAACCTTAGCTTGCAGGCTTTAAGCAAAGTGGAGATTTGTCACCTTCCAGTTACAGGTAACTGGTGATATACAGCTCTCCACGGATTGCTCGAATGGGCGATGGGTCGTCGCCTGTTACTTCAGAAATTACTTCGTCGTCCCGCGAACAGGTTGAAGATGAGAACGATCAGCGCCAAGACCAGCAGAAGGTGAATAAAGCTGCCGGCGATATGGAAGCTGAAACCCAATAGCCAAAGAACAAGGATTACTACAAAGATTGTCCAAAGCATAGTTACTCCTTTTGGGAGTTGCGGGCGGTTGAGAAGTGCAAACTTACTCAGGCGCCCGCAATAACTCACCATTGATTACTAGTTGGAAGCGATGGCCTGAGCCTTTGCGTCTCTGACCGCATCGAGGAACGATTGCGCCGAGGCCGGAACGGCTACCTCGCCGCGCAGAACGCGGTGCGTGGCGACGTCAGGGCCGTAATAAGCATCCATGGAACTATCGTCGCGGCGAACATCGGCTCCGGACAGAGTAAGCCCGGCAAAAGCGCCTTTGGCTCGCGAGTAGGTGAGGATCTCAGTGTTCAGCTTCCAATCGGTATTGGCGGACGCGTGGCGTCCCACCGGTCCAGCTGCCGCGGAGGCGTCTCCACCAATCTGGAACTTGGCGTTTTCTAAACGCTGCATTCCGGTGTCGCCCTGGAAAATCATAACCAGATCCACACCTTCGACGCCGATCTGCAATCCCCAACTGCCGCCGGTAATGGCGAAGAACGCCGGCGCGCTCCATCCGTTTGCGGTCCGGCACGTTGCCACGCCTTTGCCGTTTTCCGCGCCAAAGATAAATCCGCCCTTGATCATATGCGGCACGATGGCGATGCACTTTGCGTGTTCCAGCACTTCTTCCGGAATGCCTTTATCCGGCGTGACCATGATCTGGTGCAGCACCAATGCCGCATTGTCCAGCCGGTTCTGAACTTCTTCGCGAGTTTCCGCCCAGGCAACAGTAGCCGCGCCCAGACAGAACAATGCCATTAACGTCACAAATTTTTTCATGTGTTTCACCTTTTCTACCCATGCGCAGCGTGACCTGCTTTACGCGCATTCGAGGCGCACAAGGTAGTTTCCACACTAAAGGCAGAATATTGCTCCGTCTGAGCTAGAACGCACAGAGAATAACCGGGGTGAAAGACACAATAAGTATCTCTTTAAAAGTATATTTCAATAATGAGCAAAAAGAGACAGACCTTCTCCACAAAGGGAGGGATGATGCATGTAGGTGTCGGTGTGAGTAAACGTTAATCATGTGCTGCGGCTTCCCTTGCTTCAGTTACTCCCGGCAATGAACGATCCTGATGATTGCCGATGAATCTGTATTCATCGGCGCAACTGCTTTGTAAACCGCATCGCTTTGCAGTTGCGTATCCCTCAGCAGTTCTTGCGCGATAACCGAATTCATATAGGAGACCGATGTATGGCTGTCCTTGAGAATCACACATTCGATATCGAGACCTTTCTCACCAAAGCCGGATTAGGGCGCAGAATCGTCCAACTGGCGCCCAAGCAGACTTTCTTTTCGCAAGGAGATCCCGCGGACTCAGTCTTCTATCTTCAGAAAGGCCGCGCAAGAGTCACCGTCGTTTCAGCAACCGGCAAAGAAGCAACCATTACGCTTGTTGGCGAGGGCGATTTTGTCGGAGAAGGAACTCTGGCGGCAATACCTGGACTGCGCCTATCCACGGCCACGGCCATTACAGCCTGCTCCGCGCTCAGGATAGGGCGTGAGGAGATGATTCGCGCGATTCACGATGAGCAAAGTTTCTCCGACCTGTTCATGAAGTTTCTGCTGACTCGAAGCATGCGCATCCAGGCTGATCTGGTGGATCAGCTTTTCAACTCCAGCGAAAAGCGACTGGCGCGGATTCTCCTGCTGATGGCGGAGTTCGGCCAGTCAGATGAGCCGCAAGCATTGATTCCCAAGATCTCGCAGGAGACTCTGGCGGAGATGATCGGGACTACGCGATCCAGGGTCAGTTTCTTTATGAACCGCTTTCGCGACCTCGGCTTTATCGAGTACAAAGATCGCATACGCGTACACAAATCGTTATTAAACGTGATTCTGCACGATCAATTGCCGGACGAAAACGTCGAAAATCCGTCAATAACGGCATTGCCCGGTAGCCGTCTAAAGCCGGCCAATAGCTCCCTGGATAGCTCTGTATTGAATTGACCAGCATTGTAATTTGTTGAATGAGATACTCACACGAATTCCCTAAGCGATGCTTTTTGGGGGTAAGAGATGCCAAATACGCTTGCAACACTCCTCGTTGTCGACGATGAGCCATTCGTAAGACTCACGTTGTCAAACGTACTTGCAGAAGTAGGCTACAGCGTGCGCTCCGCCGAAGACGGATTATCCGCTTTGCGCGAGATACGGAATGAGGTTCCAGGGCTGCTTCTTTCCGATCTCAACATGCCCAATATGTCCGGGTTCGAGTTGCTTTCGGTGGTCCGGCGCCGTTTCCCCGAGATTCTGACAATTGCCATGAGCGGCTCGTTCTCCGGCAATGAGGCACCTTCCGGAGTTGCCGCCGATGGGTTTTACCAAAAAGGCAGCAGCATCGCCGCTCTGTTGCGGATCATTGAAACACTGCCCCAAGCGGAGCGAAAAGCACACCCGCCCAACAGTCCAGAAGCGCTCCTCTGGATCCATCACAACAGCCCTGACTTATCGCCGGATGCATGCGTTACGATCACCTGCCCGGAGTGCCTGCGCACATTTTCCCAGACTCTCGGCGCAGGCTACCTGAAGCGCAAGACCGATTGCATCTATTGCCGCTGTTTGATTCACTATGCAATCGTGCAGGATGCCGATCGGATGCCTTTGCAGGCGTATCAGAGACAAACCGCAACAATAATACACTTTCCGCAAAGCGTGCCCAACCCCAGCTATTGAATTCAGCAATAAAAAGAGTGAACGATGCCTAGCATTGCCGAACAGAATATGCTTTTGCGCGCCAAGACTGAACTGCCCGACGGCCTGAAACTGGCGACCGATGAATTCCGCGAGGGATGGGAGTTTGTGCGAAGGTACGATGCGTGCCGACTGGAAAAACAGATTGTTCGACACGGATGGAATTTCATCAGAATTGCCGAAGAATCGTTGCGAAGCGGTGTGGGAGAAACATCACAGGAAGCCATCGCCAGCGCGCTCAAGCTGACGCTTCGCCGCATTAGTACGCACTTCAACGCCGTGGAAGTTGAGCATATTGAGTTGACGCAATATCCGTGGTTCTTTCTGGCCAGGGTCAGAGTTATTCCGTTCCGCATTCAGCAAGACGCGGTTTTGCCTGTCTCCGATAAGGCCGAAGTTTTTGCTGTCAGCCACCGGCAGAGGCGTCTGCCCGTCCATGCGGAGGTTCTGTATCCAAATTTTGAAAGCGTTATTCCCCAACTCAAGCAATTGCTGGTCACATCCAGGACAGCGCAGGCAGGGCCGCAATGACCATTCTGCAAATAGCGGTTGTCCTATACCTCTTTCACAGAGGCCTGCGTGTACAGCGTGGGCCGACGCGCCGCCGCTTCAAGTCCCGCAGTAATTCGCAATAAAGCACACATATAAACTGTTCTGCATGCGCCTTTGCTGAAACTCTCGGGTCGCGCCAGGGGCTGAACAAAAAACTGAGACAGGCGCGCTGGTTTTACGCGCTGATTCTGGCTTCAACGAAATTGGGCGTAGCACTGGACTTTATTGGCATCAACCCCGAGAAAGTGCTCTACTGGACGGCGGTCTACTTTTCTTCCGCCGCGAAACACCGCTCACGTAGAGTTTCGCTGTCTTGTTCGCTACAGAATCTTCTCCAGTTCGAAAAACTGAGAAGTTGACGATTGCGAGGTTTCGTAAAAAGATTGAGTAAAAATATCGTATCTTATTGATTCTAAATGCTGGCGGAGAGAGGGGGATTCTCCTATCTAGACTACAAAACCCCAATAAACATTGCATTTCGTGATTCTTTGTCGTGCATTTGTCGTGCAAATGGCTATAATTCGGTACATGGATGGCAAGTCGGTCACACTTATGATCCGTTTCAAAGACGGGGCGGGAATCTGGAAACGCAGGCCTGCCGCCAGGGGCGCCAATGGCAGGGTCAAACCCGGCCATGCGCTGATCGATGACAAGATCGTCCCGGTCAAGAACTGGACATACGACCTCAGGTACACGGTAGATCGGAAGACGGCGTACTTGCCCGTAGATTCTCTGTTGGAAGTCAAGCGTTTTCGGTGGGGAGGCTTTGGATTTTCAAGGCATAAGGGTCTATCCCTCTGATGATTTTCGGGGACAGGCGGGCCTATGCCGCCCGTCCCCTGGTTCATCG
>Ga0224558_1001367_pt1 | contig 25669 bp, 23 predicted proteins | sample 714S32024metaG_FD_180682 | JGI IMG/M metagenome (GOLD analysis project Ga0224558, IMG submission 180682) | Peat soil microbial communities from Stordalen Mire, Sweden - 717 S3 20-24 | ecosystem: Environmental > Terrestrial > Soil > Wetlands > Peat | place: Sweden: Norrbotten County, Stordalen... | reverse complement strand
TACCATTGGCACTCTCGACCTCGGGGGCGGTAAGTCCGAAGAGGAAGAAGTTCTCCGCGCCGACTTCCTCGCGTATCTCGATGTTAGCGCCGTCGAGAGTGCCAATGGTCAGCGCTCCATTCATGGCGAACTTCATGTTCCCGGTTCCTGAAGCTTCCTTGCCCGCGAGAGAGATTTGTTCAGACAAGTCGGCGGCGGGGTAGACTCTCTGACCCAGTTTGACGTTGTAATCGGGCAGAAAGACGACCTTGAGCCTTCCCCGCACCCTGGGATCGGCGTTGATGACCTCACCCGCGGAATGGATGAGTTTGATGATGAGCTTTGCCATGCGATAGCCGGGCGCGGCTTTGCCGCCGAAGACGAACGTGCGGGGAACGACTTCCTCGTCCGGGTCGCGCTGGATGCGCTTGTAGAGCGTCAGGATATGCAGAATCTGCAGGTGCTGCCTCTTGTATTCATGGAGCCTTTTGACCAGCACGTCAAACATGGATTGCGGATCGGCGACGATGCCGAGGCGCTCGTGCATGTAATTGGAGAGCGCAACCTTGTTGCCGAGCTTGATGGCTCTCCATTCGTCGCGGAGTTCGCGGTCGGAGACGATGGGCTCGAGGCGGCGAAGCTTCTCAAGATCGCGAATCCATCCGGCGCCGAGGCGCGCCGTGAGGAGCCGGGCGAGGCCGGGATTGGCGAGGACCATCCAGCGGCGGGGCGTGACGCCGTTGGTCTTGTTGGAGAATTTTTCAGGAGTGAGTTCGTAAAAATCGCGCAGGACGTTGGTTTTAAGCAGCTCAGTGTGGAGCGCGGCCACGCCATTGATGGCATGGCTGCCAAGCGCGGCCAGATGGGCCATGCGCACGAATTTGTCGCCGCTTTCATCGATGAGGGATAAGCGTTGAGCGCGCTCGCCGTCCCCAGGGAACTTTTTTCGCACGTCGTCGAGGTGGCGGCGATTGATTTCGTCGACGATCTCAAGATGGCGAGGGAGCAGCGAATCGAAGAGGGAGCGCGGCCACTGCTCGAGGGCCTCCGGCATGAGGGTGTGGTTGGTGTAACCGAGGGTATGCTGGGTGACGCTCCAGGCCGCGTCCCACTCCATGGCGTGCTCATCGACGAGGAGGCGCATCAGCTCGGCGACGGAGATGGCGGGATGGGTGTCGTTCATCTGAATCGCGAAGTTGCGATGCAGCTCGACCAGGGGACGGTTCTCATTGATCTGAATTTGCAGAATGTGCTGCAGCGAGCAGGAGACGAAGAAGAACTGCTGGGCGAGGCGGAGCTGTTTGCCTTGAAAGCCCTCGTCGTTGGGATAGAGGATCTTGGAGATGTTCTCAGAAGAGACCTTGTCGGCCACGGCGCCGAAGAAGTCGCCGGTGTTGAAGGTTCCGAAATCGAAGGACTCGACGGCCTGAGCGGACCAGAGGCGCATGGTGTTTGCGGTGTTGGTGCGGTAGCCGAGGATGGGCGTGTCGTGGGGGACGCCGCGCACCACTCGTTGCGGAATCCACAGCACGCGCATGCGGCCATTGGCATCGGTGTGTCTTTCGGTGCGGCCGCCCATCTTTACCTCGAATGCATCTTCGGGGCGTTCAAGGGCCCAGGGATTGCCGAGGCGCAACCATTTGTCAGTGGTCTCGATCTGCCAGCCGTCGCGGATCTGCTGGTTGAAGATTCCATATTCGTAGCGAATGCCGTAGCCAATGGCGGGAACATCGAGGGTGGCGAGTGAATCCATGAAGCAGGAGGCAAGGCGTCCGAGGCCGCCGTTGCCCAGGCCGGGCTCTTCTTCCTGCTCGATGAGGACGTTGAGATCGAGGCCGAGCGTGCGCATGGCCTGCTCAGTCTCGTCATAGATGCCCAGGTTGATGAGGTTGTTGGCCAGATGGGGTCCGGTAAGGAACTCGGCCGAGAGGTAACAGACCACGCGCACATCCTGGGTGCGATAGTTCTTGACGGTGGAGATCCAACGCTCGACGAGACGATCGCGCACGGTGTGGGCAAGAGCCATGTAAAGGTCGTTGACGGTGGCGCGCTCGAGGGACCTGCCCTGCACAAAGAAGAGGTTGTCGAGGAAGGAGTGGGCCAGAGCCTGGACACTCAAGTCGGTTTTCTGGTCCTTGAGCGATCCGCCAGTGGAAAATGTTGCGGCAGGGATTTCAGACATTGCGCGCCTCGTTGTCTTCCGCATTGACGGGGAACTCGCCGTTGCTGGAGCGGTCTTCCAACATCAAGTTTGGATGGTCTTCACGGGGATGGGGATAAAAAACCGTCAAAAGCGAGATGCTGAATTGTGCATCGCCCATTCCGGAGTTGGCAAGGCCGTTTTGGGCCGGCGGCATGGCGGCGGGGGCCTGGGCGAAGACGATGCTGGAAGGGAATAGGAGTGAGGCGATGCCAAGAAGAGCACGATGATAGACGGTACGCATGGATGGGGCCTTTCCCTGGGAAGGCATTGTTCATTGTTCCCGCATTGCGGACCTCATGCTATCCCACACTAGCCACAAAGACGTGGCGAGGATGGGGCACCCAGAACTCTGCACTGTCAGAAAAGATGCCGTCAGGCGACGGTGAGGACCAGCTTGCCGAAGTGGCTGGCTTCTTCCATGCGGGTGAGCGCCTCGCGGGCCTGGGACCAGTGGAAGTTTTCGCCGATGGGCCGGAGTTGGGTGAGGGCGATGGCTTTGTTCATGTCTTCGAAGTCCTTGCGCGAGCCGACGTAAATTCCGTGGAGGCGGGCTTGTTTGTGGAGGATGGAGGGAATGGGGAAGGGAATGTTGGCAGCGAGGTCGGCGGGGCCGGAGAGGATGCCAACCTGGGCGATGGTTCCGCCAATGCGAATGGACTTGATGGAGCGGGGGAGGGTGGCGATGCCGCCCACTTCGACCACCATGTCAACGCCTTCGCCGGCGGTCTCTTCGAGGGCCCATCGGTCCCAGTCGGGGTTGTCGGAGTAGTTGAGGCCGGCGTCCAGGCCCAGAGAGGCGGCGCGTTTGAGCTTGTCGTCGCTCGAGGAGATGCCGAGCACGCGCGCACCACGAAGGCGGGCAAGCTGGAGGGCAAAGATGGAGACGCCTCCTGTACCCTGGACCAGGACCGTGGCTCCGGGCTGCAGATTGCCGGCAGCCAGGGCGTTCCATGCGGTGACGGCGGCGCAGGGCAGCGTGGCCGCTTCCTGAAAGCTGAGGTGCTGGGGAATGCGCACCAGGCCGGCTTCATTGAGCACGATGTACTCGGCCAACACGCCGTCGATGTCGCCGCCGAGCGCACCCCTCGCCTTGGCTGGGGTGAGGGCGCCGTCGAGCCAGTTTTGCATGAAGATGGGGGCTACGCGGTCACCGGGCTTCCAGGCGGTGACGCCTTCGCCGACCTCCACCACTTCTCCGGCGCCGTCGGAGCATGGAACGCGGGGAAACTTCAATTTTGGGTTGTAGAGCCCTTTGACCATCAACAAATCGCGATAGTTGAAGGAAATCGCACGGACCTTGACCAGCACTTCACCGGGGTCTGGCGAGGGGGTTGGCCGCTCCACAAACTCCAAAGAATCAATACCAAACGACGAAATCTGCCAAGCTCGCATGAGAAATTCTACCTCTTTCAAGAGACGACGATCTTCAGGGCGATTCTCAATCAGGGCAGCGCACACCGGCTAAACCCTCGTAGAATAAAGATAGGTCTCGTGGATCAAGAAAGTAAATCCCTGGAGGATTCAGATGGCAAATACATTGGAGCAACCGGAGGTTGACCCCGGCGCCAGCTTTGTAAGTGAAGACGCGCGACGGCTGGCCCAACAGCGTCATGCCGAGATTGAGCGCCAAAGACAAGCGCTCAACCTGCAACGAGAGAATATTCTTTCGCAGCGGACCTCGAATCCGGCCCGGCGTACCGCCCTGGAGGCCGCGCTGACCCAGATTGAAGGGCAGATCCAGGCGATGGGCTAAGGTTTGGCTGCCTGGAGGCATTCCCTCGGGGCCGAAGCCACGCCCTTTTGAAAGCAACGGGGCACAACCGCCGGCTATGGCTGACGGTTAAAGAGCAGGGAGTTGGCCTGGTCGATGGTGGTGAGCACCACTTGTGCGATGTTCACATGGGGCGGACGGCTGGCGGCCCATAGGATGGCATCGGCGACGTCTTCCGGCGTGAGCGGAGTTACCCCCTTGTAGACTTTGGCAGCCCGTTCCGCATCGCCGCGAAAGCGGACCAGGCTGAAATCGGTTTCCACCATTCCGGGTTCGATGCTGGTGACGCGGACCGGGGTTCCCAGCAGGTCCTGGCGGAGTCCGTCGTTGATGGAGTGCTCGGCAGCCTTGCTGGCGCAATAGACGGCGCCATTGGGATAGGGGAGTTCGCCGGCGGTGGAACCAAGGTTGACCACGTGGCCATGGCCGCGCACCACCATGCCGGGCACAACGGCGCGGGTGACGTAGAGCAGGCCTTTGACGTTGGTGTCGATCATCTCGTCCCAGTCTTCAATTTTGCCCATATAGAGCTTTTCCAGGCCACGGCTGAGTCCGGCGTTGTTGACCAGGACGTCAATCTCGGCCCACTCGGGCGGAAGCGTGTCAATGGCGTTCTGGACGGCGCGGTGATCGCGGACGTCCAGGTCGATGGAGTGCACGGCGGCGGCTCCACGCTCGAGGGCGAGTGAAGCGATCTGGGCGAGTTTGCCCGCGCGCCGGGCCGCGAGCAGGAGCCGCGCGCCCGCCGCTGCGAAGGCAAGAGCCGTGGCCGCGCCAATGCCGGAGCTGGCTCCGGTGATAAAGACGATTTTTCCCTTGAGATTCATGTTTCTATCCTACCCAACAACTGGGCGGAGCAAAAGTGCTGTGGAGCACAGCGCTCTAAATCAACCCTCAAGCACGCCTCGCCGCTGGGCCATGCGGTACTGGCCTACGGCCCAGTCCTCATCGCCGAGGCCGGATTGCCGGGCCTGGGCAAAGATTTGAGCGAGGTTGCCGGCGAGGCTGAGGCTGGTGTGGCGGCCGGCGGCGGCTTCTTGAAGCAAGCGGAGGTCTTTTGCACCCAGCTCGATGGTTGCGCCGGGGTGCTCCGGGGGGTGGAGCATGACCTGGCCGTAGGCCGCGTAGAACGGGGACTGGAAGAGCGCGCTGTTGACGGTTTCGAGGAAGGCCGCGGGGTCTATGCCCTGGGCGTGGGCATAGACGAAGGATTCGGCGAGGGAGTGGATCATGGCGCTGATGAGGAAGTTTCCGCCCAGCTTGAGGGCGTGCGCCTGGCGGGGCTCGCGTCCGATGACGGAGATGCCGCGGGAGAGGGATTCGAGGAGCGGACGCGCTTGGGCGATGGCGTCGTCAGCGCCGGCGGCGACAATCCACAGGCGGCCTTCCCCGGCTACGTTGGGGCGGCCGAAGACTGGGGCGGCGACAAAGAGCTGTTTGCGGCGGGCGTGCTCGGCGGTCAGGCGGTCACAGAGATCGACGCTGATGGTGGAGAGCGAGATGTGGAGGGCGCCGGGCTGAAGGGCGTCAAGAACGCCTTCGGGACCGAAGAGGACTTGTTCGTTGGCGGCATCGTCGAAGAGGCTGGTCAGGACGACTTCGGCGGTGCGTGCGGCTTCGGCTGGGGAGGACGCGACCTGCGCGCCTTGCAATGCGTGGGCACGTTCGGGGTTGCGGTTCCAGACCGTCAGTTCGTTGCCGGCGGCCATCAGACGCCGCGCCATGGGCGTGCCCATTTTGCCCAATCCCAGGAAAGCAATGTTCATTGCACAACCCCCTCATGCCACAATGGAAAAAGCCGCCTGTTGGCGGCCTTTTCATGCATCCATCGCTTTGGGGACTTGCAAGCAGCGGTCTTACCAAAGCTTACGAGTGCAAGCTTAGCAAAATGGCGTCGAATGGTCAACCTGTGTTTCAGTACGACACCAAACCTGCATGCAGACGCGGATTGATTTCGTGCAGCGCCATCGGCCCGCAGTACTAGGTCCGTGACCGGATGAAGATGTTCTATCCAATGAACGAACGTGGGCCGGGAGGCCCACGCTACAGCCGGCCAGGAGGCCGGCGCTACATTTCCAAAAGGAACATTTTCATACGGCCAAAGAACTAGAGCGCATTCGGGTTAACTCTTTACCGTCGAGATGGACATCATAGCCCGCCCGCCCATTGTGCAAAGGACGCACAATGGATGGAGCACAGCCGACGTGTTAACACTTGAGTTGAAAATGCTCTAACCGTATGCGTCTTTATGGCGGGGCGACGAGTTGGTGGGCGATGGCGAAGAGGGCTAGTTCGAGGCGCGTGGAAACGCCGGTCTTGTCAAAGATGTTGGAGAGGTGGCGCTTGACGGTCTCTTCGCTGAGGTTGAACTGCTTGGCGATGTCGCGGTTGCTGCAACCTTCAACGATGGTGCCGACGACTTCAAGCTCGCGGGGGGTGAGGCCGTAGGTCTTGCGCTGCGGCACCTGGGCCTGCTGCATTAAATCGTGCAGCGCGGAGACCAGGTTGATGACGCGCTTGCCGCCGATCCAGTAGTCGCCGGAGTAGACGGTGCGAATGGCGGTTTGCAGGTGGCCGACGAGGGCGTCTTTGAGCACGATGCCGCGTGCGCCAATGTGCAAAGCCTCAATAATCTGCTGGGTGGTGATGGTGGAGGTGAGGAGCAGAATCTTGACCGTGGGCGTACCAGCCATGATGGCGCGCATAGCCTCAAGGCCTGGGAGCCGGGGCATCTGCACATCGAGGAGCAGAATATCGGGCTCCAACTCGAGGGTGTTGGTGATGGCTTCGTCGCCGTCGTTGGCTTCGCCCACGACCTCAAAGCCGTCCTTTGCGGTGAGCATGTTGCGAACACCGATTCGGACGACCGGATGATCGTCCGCTAGTACGATTCGGATGGGATCTTGCACGTGAGCGGCTAGCCTCCCGATGCCGGGCCGGACCCCTGGGCGACGAAGAAAAAACTCGGCCAAGGGCTTTGGAACAGGCAATCCCTAAGCAGGGAATTCTTGCTCAAGCATACTCTCCAGGTTTCGTGCGGCGGCGCGCAAATCGGCGAGCATGGCGGTGCTGTTATCCAATTGGTTACGGTTGGAAACGAGCTCGATGGCGCCGGACTGGAGCAAAGCGCCCAGGCGGGCAGCCTGCAAGGCGCCGGCCATGCCGCAGCCGCCTTTGATGGAGTGGCCGATGCGGCGGACCTCCGCGGCGTCGTCTTTGGCGATGGCGGCCTCAAGCGCGGTCAGACGCTTGTAAAGATCGGCAACGATGGCGGCGTAAATTTCCTTGACGGCGGTTTCGGGCATCATGTCGCGAAGCTGGGCCAGGGTCTCCGCCTTGACGACGGGGGCGCCGGGGTCCAGGAAGGGTTCCGTGGCGACAACTGGCGCGGCGGTGGGAGCGGCCTGCGGCGGTTGCCCTTCGAGGAGCCTCTGAACGGCATCAGCGGCAAAGGGCTTGAGCAGGAATCCGTCGCAGGCGGCGACCACATCGTCCGGAACTTTGCTGGCGCTGATGGCAACGATACGGGCTGTGGAGCGCGCGCGAAGTTCCTCGATGAGGCGGGTTCCGCTGAGGCCGGGCATCTGGGCATCCATCAGGATGGCGGCGGGAACGCAACTGCCGCTGTCGAGCAGCTCCAGCGATGCCTCGCCGCTTGGGGCTGTGTGCATCGTGTAGCCAGTCATGGTGAGAACCGTGGCCATCACTTCCCGGCTGACCATGTCGTCGTCAATGAGCAGCAGGGTGGGGAGATCCGGCTGATGAGGGAAATCGAGCATACGTCTAGTTTGCACCCGCCGGGTCGAGAAATTTCTGAAATTTCATGCAGGGGAGGCATTTGCATCAGTTGCCGATGACCAGGACCTGGAAGCTGCCGTTTGCCGGGGACGATTGGAGGGTGCCGATGCCGCCAGCCTGAGCGAGATTCACCCCAAGCAGATCGGTGACCAGATAGACCTCGCCGGTGGAGGAGTTGACGGCCAGGGTCCGGGCTCGCTGGCGGGTGGGCAGCACCTGAACGACCGCATAGGAGTCGGCGATGTCCTGGCGAACGATGGTGAGGCTTCCGTTGGCGCCTCCGTTGGCGGAGTAGATAAGGCCGCGGCCGGGGTCGTAACCGATGGCATCGGTGCCGGGGCCTGTGGGCAAGAAGGCTACGACTTCACCTGTGCCGGCGTTCAGGATGGCCATTTTCATATTGCCGCAGGCAACAAAGAGGCGCGCGTGCGGCCCATCGGCGGCAAGAGCGCTTGGCTCCGGGCAGTCGGTCCCAAGGGCAAAGAGGCGCATTGAATCCGCGGAAGATTGAGCCGGCCGGGACTCGTGGCTCCAGTCGAGGACTGAAGCCGCGGAGGACTGCTTGCGCAAGAGTGCGCCGAGAGACTGCGCATCGATGCGGGCAATCTGGTTGCGGTTGACGATGTTGATGAACACCTGGCCTTGGCCGTCGGTTTGCGCAAATCCGAGACGGCCGGGCATGAGGATTTGGGCAAGCGGTTGGCGGGTTTGCGCATCGATGACGGTGATGGAGGTTTTGATTTCCTGGGGTGAGATGGGCTGTGGGTTTCTGCCGGGCGGCGCAGAGCGGGTGGGGGAACTGGGAGGCGGGTTGGCCTGGTTGCGGGACGGATTTGGACTGGTGGGGTTGACCGTGAATGGGTTGGTGCAGATGGCGAAGAGCAGGCGGCTTTGCGGTTCAAAGACGAGGGCGCGGGGAGTGGGGCCGGTGGGAATGGTGGCCACCACGGCAAACGAGCGGCGGTCAAAGACCTTGACCTGATCGGCCGGGCCGTCGCTGATATAGCCGAATTCGCCGGTGTCGTCCAGGGCAATGGCGTGGGCTCCGCGGAGGCCGGTGATCTTGCCCGCGACGGTTCCAGCCGTCACATCGACCACTTGCATGATGGAACCGTGTGCGATAAAGAGCTGGCGGGCTGCGGGGTCCAGGGTCAGGTAGTCCCAACTGCCGACCCCGCCGATGATCCAGGTCTTCTTGATGGAGAAGGGGCTGCCGGGGAGTTCGGTGGCTCCGGGGATCTGTTGCGCCGTCAAAGTGGCGGATGCGAGCAGGCAGAGGGCGAAGAGTCTCTTCATTGGGGGCGGCTCCTATGCACTAGATGCGCAGCAGGGGCATGCCGTTCACATTATTGGTTGACGGCGGCGACTTCATGCAGCCAGCCGGGGGCTTTTAGTAGCTCGCGGGGGCGGCTGCCGTCGGCGGGTCCTACCAGACCGTCGCGCTCCATTAAATCGATCAGATGGGCGGCGCGGCCGTAGCCGATTCTTAGGCGGCGCTGGAGCAGCGAGGTGCTCGCCTTTCCGAATTCGAAGACGAGGCGGACGGCGTCGTCGAACATGGGGTCGTTTTCTTCGGGGTCGCTGTTGGAGCCGTCGACCGAGGGGCGGTCGTCCTTTGGGGATTCGAGGAAGCCTTCAACGTACTCGGCCTGGCCTTGCTGCTTCCAGAAGCCGACTACGGCGGCGGTTTCTTTTTCACTGACATAAGGTGCGTGGAGGCGCATCAAGCGGCTGGTGCCGGGCGGGAGGAAGAGCATGTCGCCGCGGCCGAGCAGTGCCTCTGCGCCGTTGGTGTCGAGAATGGTGCGGGAATCGACCTTGGTGGCGAGGCGGAAGCTGATTCTGGTTGGTACGTTGGCCTTGATCAGTCCGGTGATGACGTCGACCGAGGGGCGCTGCGTGGCCAGGATGAGATGAATGCCGACGGCGCGGGCCATCTGCGCCAGGCGGGTGATGGACTCTTCAACATTGGCGCGGTCGAGCATCATCAGGTCGGCGAGCTCGTCAATGATGATGACGATGAAGGGGAGCGGCTCGTTATCGTCGGCGTCGTCGAAGAGCGAGGGCATGGTGCTCTCGAAGAGCTTGTTGTACTGGTCGATGTTGCGGACGCTGCGGCTGGCGAGCAGCTTGAGGCGGCGTTCCATTTCTCTCACCGCGTTGCGCAGGGCGTTTGCGGCGAGCTTGGGCTCGGTGATGATGGGCGTGAAGAGGTGCGGGATGCCCTCGTACATGCCGAGCTCGACGCGCTTGGGATCGACGAGGATGAGGCGAACCTGCGAGGGCGTGGTGCGGAAGAGCAAACTCATGATCATGGCGTTGATGGCCACGGATTTTCCGCTGCCTGTGGAGCCGGCGATGAGGACGTGGGGCATGGACGAGAGGTCGGCAGTGACGATGCGGCCGTTGATGTCCTTGCCCATGGCCAGGGTGAGGCGGGACTTGGATTTGTTGAAGGTTTCCGACTCGAGCACGTCGCGGAGGTGGATGGTTTCGCGCTCGTGATTGGGGACCTGAATGCCGACGGTGCTTTTGCCGGCCATGCGTTCGATGAGAATGGATTCGGCGCGCATGGCGAGGCAGAGGTCGTCGGCGAGGCCGGTGACGCGCGAGTACTTGACGCCGGCTTCGGGCTTGAACTCATACGTGGTGACCATGGGGCCGGGGTTGATTTGGACGACCTGGCCGCGGACATCGAACTCGGCGCATTTTTCGACGAGGACTTTGGCTTCTTCGCGCAACTCGTCTTCACGGACGGCTTGCGGGCCTTCACCGGGGTTGAGCAGGGTGCTGGGCGGGAGTTTGAAGCCGCTTAGATTCTTGGGGGCGACGGTGGCGTGGCGCATGTCGGCATCGGCGCGGTTGTGGATGGCGATTTCGCCGGCGGGATAGGTGGGCTGGAAGAGGGGAGCGGTGGGCCGGGAAGGCGGAGCTTCCCTTGGTTCCGGATTGCCGGCTGATCTGGCCTCCCAGGTCTCAAAAGCGGGACCCTTCGACATGCTCAGGGCAGGCTCTGGGGCACCCGGCATTCGTGGGCTGGGCGAAAAGGACGGCGGAGGGACGGGAACTGAATGGATTGCCGCGGCAGCATCGGGCATGGCATCGGGGCGCTCCCAGATGCTGGTTCTGCGATTGGCGATGGGGATTCGCTCTTCAACCGGCTGCAAGGCGGCGCGTTGGTAGGCGGGGATGTCGTCGAGCGGGTCTACGTCAGATTCATGATTGCGGCGGAAGAAGCTGAAGATGCTCTTGCTCGCCTCATGCTGGACTGAGACGGGCTCCGGTTCCTGGTCACGCTCGGCTTCTTTTTGTTCAGCGCGTTCCTCGCGCCAGTTGCGCCAGCGGTCACGGAGGGAGACGGCTTGGAGCCAGCGATTCTGGATATGTTCGGCGACGACCGAGAAACTGACGGCGGAGGCGAAGTAAAGACCGGCAGCAGCGAGGACGGCGGCTACCAGCCATGCACCCTGAATGTTGAGGTATGTGACGAGAAGACCGGCCATGAGGCGGCCTGCGACACCCTCGATGGGGAGCACATGGAGCCAGCGCCAGTGCCAGGGCAGCAGGCCAAAGACGGCAGGGACAAAAACCAGTGCCAGGAGGGTGCCTGTCCAGCGAAGCCAGGGCGAGCCGCCGGGGCGGGAATGCATCCAGGTCCAGCCGATTCCGCCGAGCCAGAGAGGCAGGAAAAAGGCGGTGAAGCCGAGGGATTGCAAGAGCAAGTCGCTGAGCCAAGCGCCGAAAAGGCCGATCCAGTTGCCCACTGCGTGGGGGCCGGCCTCTCCTGAAGCGGTGTTCAGAGAGGGGTCGGAGGCGCGGTAGGTGGCGAGCGAGAGGAGAAGGAGGAGCGCGACCAGCAAGAGCACGAGCCCCAGAAATACATTCAGGGGGCGGCTCCGCGTGGGGGATAGGACGATGCGAATGGGTTTCATGGGTGGGGCGCTCCCGCTCGTTGGCCGCTCGGGAATCTGCCGCGAGCGAGCTGAAGGAGCGGGCGAAGAGTCCCAGAGCAGCTTTCATTATCGGGGCGCGGGAGGGGGATTACAGGCAAAAGTGAGCGGGGGGAACCTTGGTGTGGACCCCCGGAAGCAGTGGTCAGGGATCAGGGATCAGGGATCAGTGGTCAGGGATCAGGGGTCAGGGATCGGAGATCAGAGATCAGAGATCAGGGAGCGGGCATCCTCGCGTGGAGCTCGGAATGCCGAACGTGGAGGTTATTGGATCAGGCCTTCTGACTCTAAGACTTCAATGCAGCGCTTCAGGGCCTGGTCGTTGGTTAGGATGCCGAAGTGCTTTCGGGCGGCGACTGCGCAGAGGAGAATATCCACTGGACCGCATTGAACTCCGTGATCCTGGCAGAAGTTGTACAGGCGGGCGGCCTCTACATAATCGGCGGGGGTGATTTCTTCGTCGAGAAACGGATCGAGAAACCCTTCAGTTTTAGCGAATTGAGCGCGATTCCTGATGCCTGAAAGTATTTCCTGCCGGATTGGGCCGATGATTGCGGCGCGGCCGTCCCGAATGGCATCCATGAGCTGCATGAGCATCTGTTGCTCTTCGGCGTTGATGCGGGTTACATCGCGACGCCTGAGCGAAAGCGACCAAACGCAGGTATCGACGATGACTTTCAATCTGGGTCAATCTCAATGCGGTCGAGCTGCCGCATCTTCTTGTAGTCGTATTCGGGATCGAAGTCGATGGTTCCGAAGAGATCGAGAATCTCCAACTGTTTGCGGCGGCGGATGTACTCGACCAGGGCGGCGGTTACGGCTTCCTTCTTGGTTTTGTGGTTGCCGATCTTCCGTGCTTCGTCGATGAGCCGGTCATCGAGGGCCAGATTGGTTGGCATGGTCGCACCTCCTGATATGTGTAGCGTATCACACATTGAGATGTGTGGACTTTGTGGGGATGGTTACTTCTTGAGGCGGCGGGAGATGCTGCGGAATGCTTTTTTCAGGGAGTGGGCCGGGGAGGATTTCAGGGGGCCGATGAGGCTGTGACGGGCGGCGCTGAGGCGGAGGCCGAGGAAGGCGAGATCTTCGGAGGCTGATTGGCTGCGGTATTGCAGGATGCCGAGGCCGTATTGGGCCTTGATGCGCGTGAATCGATAGTCGGAGGGATGGCTGGCGACGAAGTCTTCAATGGCGGTGAGGACGCCGTTCCTGGGTCCGCCCTCGCGTACGGCATTGAAGTGAATCCGGTTGGAGCCTTCGGAGTCGGCCAGCTTGCTCTGGCCGCGAACGATGCCCTTGCGTTCGTATTCCTGGCGGAATTCCGGGGGAACGGTCTCCGGCTGGTAGTACATATCGCGGCGGCCATAGGGGCGGCCGACGTCGTGGAAGAAGATCATTCCTCCGGGCCTGAGGAGGGTTCGCTCGCGGATAAGGCGCAGCTCGTTGAAGACGGTGTACCAGTTGTGATCGCCGTCGATGAGGATGCAGTCGAAGGCGCCGTGCAAGTCTGGGAGGGCGTCGAGGCTGTTGCGCTTGTGAACTGTTACGCGCGGGTCGTTGGCGTACTTGTGGGAGAGATCGGCGTCGAGGCAGGGGTCGAGGATGGTGTAGGTGATGTTGGGCAGCTTGAGGATTTCATCTGTGCTTAGGCCGGTGCTTGCGCCGATTTCGCAAAAGCTCTTCCAGCCGCGCTTGCCTGCGAGGGGAACGATGATGTGGCGGGCGAATTTTTGCATAACTTCGAAACAATCCGGCCGGAGTCATGTTGTTTCCCAGGTCTCAAAATCGAAACCTGGGGCACCCGGCGTGTTCGGGCAAAAGCAGCGAGTTAGCCCCCGCTGAAGCGGGGATAGCGAGTTAGCGGGTTAGCGGCGGCAGCGTCGGACGCGGTTTCATCCCTGCGTGGGTCGGCGACGCCGATGGACGACTGACACATAACTTAAGCCATTCCGCAGCCTGTCAAAATCTCGACCCAACAGCAATTGCACCTCAAAGCTCAAAGGCCCTCAGCTGGTCAGCTGCCGAGTATCCTGGCTCCCCAGATCAGCAGGGTCCCGCCCAGCAGGATGCGGTAGATGGCGAAGAGGGTAAAGCCGTGCTTGCGCACCCAGAACAGGAACCACTCGACGACGCCGAGGGCGACAAAGAAGGAGACCGCGATGCCGATGAAGAGGACGATCCAGCGTTCGGGGTTCATGACGACGTGCGCGGCGGCGACCCCGGCGGCCTCAGCTGCCTTGCTGGGGTGAAGCTCCTTCAGCAGGTCCCAACAGGTGGCGGCGATCATGGTGGGAATGGAGAGCAGGAAGCTGAACTCGAGGGCTGAGGGGCGGTCGAGACCCACAAGTTGGCCGGCGGCGATGGTGGACATGGAGCGCGAGGTTCCGGGAAAGACTGCCGAGAGTGTTTGGCAGAGGCCGATCCAGATGGCTTGCGGCAGGCTCATCTCCTCGACATGGGTCGTGCTTGGTTCGCGGCGATCGGACCAGGCATCGATGATCCACATGACGATGCCGCCGAGGAGCAGGGCAATGGCCATGGCCTGGATGCTGCCGAGATTCTTTTCGCTCCATTTGTGCAGCAGCAGAGCGGGAGCCGACGTGAAAGCGAAGGCGATGAGGGTGAGGGAGATGGGGTGATTGAACCAGGTGCGGTCGCCGTTTTCGCCTTTGGGAAAGGTGCGGAGAAACTCGACGATGCGCGCCAGGAAGAGAAGACAAAGAGCCAGGATTGCGCCCAACTGGATGACGATGGTGTACATCTTCCAGTAGGCGTCATCGAGCGGAATCTTCATCAGAGCTTCAGAGATGCGCAGGTGCGCCGTTGAGCTGACGGGCAGAAACTCGGTCAAGCCTTCTACGATGCCAAGCAACACGGATTGCAAATAGGGATTCAAGAATTCTCCAGGGTTCGGTTGACGCGCTTCTTCCGATCACTTTGCAAGCCGCCGGAATGGGGTCGAAATTTAATTGGAATCCACAATGAGGATACATCAGGGGATGAACAGGCTACGAAAAACGCAGGACTCCGGGTAAAGCTGGCGTAGAGCGCCCGGCCGGGGCTAAAGCCCAACCCCTTTTTCGGGCGCTAACGGCACGGCTGAAGCCGTGCCCTTTCAAAGCATCAAATCCTTGCGCAGACCTTTTCCTGGCTCACTCCATGTCGATCCCATAGACGGGCACGCCTTCATCCAATTTGAACACCAGAGCGCCTGCCCGCCAGGTGTAATCCGATTGAGCGAAGTGGTCTTTCAGGGTGGCAGCCAGTTTCCTGGCGTGGTTGTGGGCTTCATCGGCCTTCTTGTCGCTTCCATCGGCGGCGTACATATCGGTGAGGACCGCCTGACGATAGACGGCCTGATAAAGGGCTTGCGCGGTGCGCGGGCCGTCGGGAAACTCGTCGGCGTATTTCTCGTAGACTTCGGCTTCCTTCTCAGGGCACTTGGGCGATCCCTGCCAGTCGCCGCAGAGTTTGTTGTCGATGAGATCGAAGGCAGCCAGATCGGCTTGACGCGTATGGGGATAGAGCTTGACGACCTTCTTGAGTTCGTCTTCGTCCATCTGATCGCGCAGGTAGGGATCTCTCTCCTTGGCTGAGGGGCGCGTGGCGGCGTCGGCCTTCTGCAGTTGCCATAGAACGTCGGCGGCGCGCCAGGCAGCTTCAGGCACGAGCGGGGAGCCGGGGAACATTTCGACAATGCGGCGATAGAGCAGGCGAGCGCTCAGCGCGGCATTGACGGGGCCGCGCGGATCGGAGGCCAGCGACTCCTGATTGGCCGCTTCGCCCATGATGACCTGGTCGCCGTTGGGGGTGGCTTCGACCACGATGCCCTTGGCCTGCAACCAGCCGGAGACGGGCGGCGGGGTTTCGTCGTGGCCGAAGGTGGGAGCGTCCTTCTCGCGCACCTCCGCGGTGTCGGTGTTGGCGTAGACACGCATCCACGGGCCATTCTTCTCGGCAACGACCATCTCGCGGCCAATCTGCACGCGGTCGACCTTTTGGGAGGCGAGGTCGGGGGCGACGTAAAGCCAGGTGACGCGGAGGGCTGTTGCGCGAGGGCCGGCCATGGGCTTTTCGGGCTGCTTGGGCTTCTTTTGGGCCTGTGCGGCCAGGGCGACGCAGAGGAGGGCCAGGGCGATGGTGAGGTTCTTTGGTTGGGGAAGGCGGATTTTCATCACAGAGAAAATCATAGAACAGTGCTCACGGGTCAGGGGTCAGAGATCAGGGGCTCGCCCATACTCTATAGACGCGGAATTCTCAGAATCCGGTGAGGATTTGGGCTAGCTGGGCGGGGTCGACGTTGCCGCCGCTGACTACGGCTACAGCTGTTGTGTAGGGCGGAAGCTCCGCCGCGTGGAAGAGCAGGGCAGCGGTGGCGACGGCGCCGCTGGGCTCGGGAACCAGGCGCGTAGCGGCTACGATGGCGCGCATGGCAGCGCGAATTTCGGCTTCAGTGACGGTGATGATGCCGTCCACAAAGGCCTGAATGTGGGCGAAGTTGCGCTGGCCGACGCTTTGGGTGCGGAGGCCATCCGCGATGGTCCGGCTGGTTAGCTCGGCTCCCCAAGTGACGATGGAGCCGGTGCGAAAGCTCTCGGCGGTGTCGCCGGCCAGTTCGGGTTCCACGCCGAAGACTTTGGTCCGCGGGCGAAGCTGCTTGACGGCCGCGGCTACTCCCGAAAGCAGGCCGCCGCCGGAGACTGGAGCGAGGACCAGGTCCACATCGGGCATGGCTTCGACGATTTCCAGGCCGCAGGTGGCCTGGCCGGCGATGATCTGCTCGTCGTCGTAGGGTGGAATGACGATGTAGCCGTGCTCGCGGACCAGCGCGTCGGATTTGGCGAGCCGCTCGCTTGAAGCCAGGCCTACGTCGACGACTTGGGCGCCGAGGGCGAGGGTGGCGGCGCGCTTGATGGCCGGTGCATTCGAGGGCATGACGATGACAGCCTTTGCGCCCACCTCGCGTGCCGCATAGGCGACGCCCTGAGCGTGGTTGCCGCTGGAATAGGTAATGACGCCGAGGGCGATTTCTGCCGGAGCAAGCTGGAGAATCTTGTTGGCCGCGCCGCGGATCTTGAAGGCGCCGATGGGTTGAAGGCTTTCGGCCTTCAGGTAGATTTCTTTGCTAGTGCCGTAGCCGGAAAGACCGGGGAATTGGGCGCGGACGAGCGGGGTTTTGAAAGCGATGTTGGCGATGCGGGCGGCGGCGGCGCGGATTTCGGCGATGGAGACGGGCTGTTCCGGCATGTGAAGAATTGTACAGAGGTGCGCGTGCCGCTGATACTGAAGTCGGGCTAGAATTCTACTTCTTCGAAAACTTTTCGTAAACGAACCGCATGGCTGCGCGGCTCGGATCTTCGTGGCCCGCATCGGTGGCCTTCATGTGCCCCTCGATGAATGCGCCGGCAAATTGGCCGGGGGTGACTCCCAAGGCCTCGGCTTCCGCTCGGATTTGCGCTTCCTCTTCCGGATCGAGCTCGACTGAAATGCTCATGGCGAGTATCCTCTGCTTCATTATCGGATGAATGACGGGGTAGGGAAAGGTGGTTGGCGGTGACTTAACGCGCCCCCAGGTCTCAGAGGCGAGACCTGGGGCACCCGGCCGGTTGGACTTTGCGATACAATGAATACACGTATTCACCCTGGAGGTGGTTGTGGCTACTTCAATCAGGCTTGCGCCGGAAATCTCGAACCGGCTGGATCGGCTGGCTGCCAAGACGGGGCGTACAAAGGCCTTCTATCTGCGGGAGATCATTGAAGGCGGCATCGGAGAGATGGAGGATTACTACCTGGCCGCCGAGACGCTGGAGCGGGTCCGCACGGGCAAGGAGCGTGTGTACTCCGCGGCTGCGGTAAGGAGCGACCTTGGCCTGGACGATTGAGTACGCCGAAACCGCCAGGAAGCAACTTGACAAGCTGAACAAGCTGGACAAGCTGGACAAGCTCGCCGCCCGGCGCATTGTCGACTTCATGGATGGGCGCGTTGCTCCCAGCGACGATCCGCGCGAGTTGGGCAAAGCTCTCAGGGGCTCTCTTGGCGATCTATGGCGCTACCGCGTGGGCGACTACCGTATCCTTTGCGACATTCAAGACGGGGTGCTGACGGTTCTGGTTCTGCAGATTGGCAATCGCCGGGAAGTCTATCGGTGAGGCGTTCCCTGTCTTCGATGTAGAAGGCGACTGTGAAAAACCCAGGTCTCAAAGGCGAGACCTGGGGCACCCGGCCGGCAACGCGAAAGTTCCGCGACGCCAATCCAAGCTGTGCGGTTACACGCCGAGTTCGTGGCGGATGGCGTCGGCTATCGCGATGGCGTGATGGTGCATCGAGGCTTCAGATTCGGCTTCAATCATGACGCGCGCCAACGCTTCGGTGCCGGAGTAGCGGATGACTACGCGGCCGGAATCCTTTAACTCCTCTTCGGCGGCACGGATGGCCAGGGATACGGCGGGGATGGAATCCAAGGGGCGTCGTTCGCGAACTTTGACGTTGACGATGACTTGCGGGAAGACCTTCAGGTCGGCGGTGAGTTCGTCAATGGATTTGCCGGTGCGGGCGATGAGGTCGAGGACGACCAGGGCGGTGAGCAGGCCGTCGCCGGTCGTGGCCAGATGGGGCAGAAGGATGTGGCCCGATTGCTCGCCCCCGAGGGCGGCGTTGTGCTGGAGCATCTGTTCGAGGACGTAGCGGTCGCCAACAGGAGCGCGCATCATGCGAATGCCTGAGCGGCGCAAGGCCGCCTCAAGTCCCATGTTGGACATGGTGGTGGCGACAACCAAATCTCCGGTCAGGAGGCCGCGGGCTTTGAGGTCGCGTGCGGCCATCAGCAGGATGGCGTCTCCGTTGATGACGTTGCGGTGGGCGCCGGCCAACATGCAGCGGTCGGCATCGCCGTCGAAGGTGAGGCCGAGGTCAGCGCTGCGCGTGGCCACCTCGGCGGCAACGAAGGCGGGGTGAAGCGCGCCGCAGTTTTCGTTGATGTTGCGGCCGTTGGGGGCGATGTTGAGCAGGGTGACGTCGGCACCAAGGTTGGCGTTGATGCGGCTGAAAAGCTGGGGAGCGATGGCCGCGGCGGCTCCGTTGGCGCAGTCGACAACGATGCGGAGGCCGGCGATGGTGAGGCCCGGTACGGAATCGATGAGGAATTGAATGTAATCGGATTGGAGAACGGGGTTGTCTTCAACGGGCGGCAAGTTGGAGGGATCGGGGGCGGCGATTTGGGCGGCGTAATGGAGGATTTCTTCTTCCATGGCCAGTTCGAGGGCGTCGGGAAGCTTGAAGCCGTCTGCGCCGAAGAGCTTGATGCCGTTGTCGCGCCAGGGATTGTGAGACGCGGAGAGGACGACGCCGGCCTGAAAGCCATGGGTCCGGGCGAGGAAGGCAACGGCGGGGGTGGGCACGATGCCGGCGCTTTCGACTCGGACGCCGGCCTGGCGGAGTCCGGCGGCCAGAGCGGCGGCGATCCAGGGGCTGGATTCGCGGGTGTCGCGGCCGAGGAGGACGGCGGGCTGGGCCGCAGTTTTGCCCAGCGAGTGGCCGAGGGCGACGCCAGTGGCGAATATGGTGGTGGGGTCGAGAGGGGCCTCACCGGCAACGGCGCGAATGCCGTCGGTGCCGAAGAGCTTGCGTTCGTTGGGTGCGGTTGTCGATGCAGTCATAGGTTCAATTCTTGATTCGGTCTTGATTCTATTGTGCGGGGGGTGGGCTTGCTGGGCGCGGTTGTCTCTACGCGACTGGTAAAAGCGCCGTCTGCGAGCCGCGTGGTGAGCTGGTCGCCGGGGTTGAGCTGGGCGGTGGAGCGAATCAGAGAGCCTGCGGCATCGAGGACCAGGGCGTAGCCGCGGTCGAGGACGGCCAGGGGCGAGAGCGAGTGGAGGCGGGCGTCGAGGGCGCTGAGCGACGAGCTGGAGGCATGGATCATGCGCTCCATGGAATGGTGGAGGTGGGTGCGGCAGGCGAGGAGGCGTTCGCGGGCCTGGGCGAGGGCCTGGCGGGGATCGTGGCGGAGGACGGCGGCGGTGAGGTCGGCGGTGTGGCCCTGGCGCTGGCGAAGTTGGCTGCTGAGGGCGGATTCTGCGCGAAAGGTCAAGTCGTCGAGGCGCTGGGCCTGGCGGTGCAGCAGGGTGGAGATGCGGGATTCGGCGCGGCTGACGGGCAGACGGGTGAGGCGCTGGCGGGCTTGCAAAAGCTGGAAGCGGACGGCGCGGTCTAGACGGTTGGAGTTGTGGGCGAGGTGCTCGGCGATCTTGTGCTGTGCTTCTGTGATGAGCTCGGCGGCGGCGGAGGGAGTGGGGGCGCGCAGGTCCGCGGCGAAGTCGGCGATGGTGAAGTCGGTTTCATGGCCGATGGCGGAGACGACGGGCAGGCGCGAGGCGGCGATGGCGCGGGCAACGCGCTCGGAGTTGAAGGCGGCCAGGTCTTCAAGCGAGCCTCCGCCGCGGGCGAGGACGATGACGTCGACGAGGCCTGAAGCGTTTAGCTCGGCGAGGGCGGATTCGATTTCCGCGGGGGCCGAATCGCCCTGGACTGAGACAGGGGAGAGCAGCACGCTGAGGCCGGAGTGGCGGCGGGCAACGATCGAGAGGAAGTCGCGGATGACGGCGCCGGTGGGCGAGGTGACAATGCCGACGGTGCGGGGAAAGGCGGGCAGCGGGCGCTTGCGGGCCGGGTCGAAGAGGCCTTCGGCCTTGAGGCGCTCCCTGAGCTGCTCGAAGGCCAGTTGCAGCGAGCCGGCGCCGACGGGCTCCATGGTTTCAGCCACCAGTTGCATCTGGCCTCGCTGCTCGTAGACGCTGACACGGCCGCGGACCAGCACGTGCAGGCCGTCCTCGGGGCGGAAGCGAAGCAGCATGGCCTGGCGGCGAAAAAGAACAATCGGTAGCTGCGCCTCTGCGTCCTTCAGCGTGAAGTAGACGTGGCCAGAGGGGGCAGGCCGGAAGTTGGAGATTTCGCCTTCGACCCAGACGTCGCCGTACTCCTGCTCGACCAGCTCGCGAACCTGCGCAACCAACTGGCGGACAGGCCAGATGCGGCGGGACGGTCGCGGCTCGTCAAACTTGAGGCCCAGTTGGGGGGGCAGGTCGAGCTGGGGCGCGAATGGATCTTCCCGAATCATTTCTTACAAAGTGTAATTGGTGGGGTTTGAACCGGCGGAGGTCGAATCTGCCTTTGTGCATTTCCACGTCCCAAATTCGAGTCTTGGGGTACCCAGTTGTTGTGGGGAGTGGTCTGTGATTTTGCATCCGTACGGTGGCTTACTTGCGGTTCTGGACGATGGCGCGCAATTCGGCGGCGATTGCGGTGAGGCGCGCGGCGAGGGAGCGGTCGGGGCCGCCTTCGCGGGAGTACATGATCTCCAGCTCGCGGGCCAGGACGGTGCCGCTGGTCAGGCCGAAGGTTCCCAGCACGCCGGCCAGCTTGTGGGCTGCGGCGTGGGCTGCGTGAAGCTCCGGGAGGGTGAGCTGGTTGGCGGAAAATGCGGCCGCGGCGGTCTCCAGAAGGCCGACCCGCTCTTCCATCTGTGGCAGGAATTGAGCCCACATGCGGTCGAGGGCTTGATCGAGGGCGTGCTGTTCGATGGGGTCCAAGATTCGATTCCTGGAATCAGTTCCAACCCAGCACGGCGGCAATCTGGGTGGAAAGCGTCATAGGGTCAAAGGGTTTGAAGAGGACCCCATCAACGCCGAGGTCGGCGAAGCGGCGCTGGTCGGAGGCTTGCACCTTGGCGGTGAGCAGCAGCACGGGGATTTTAGCCGTAGCGGGGTTGTTGCGCAGCTCGCGGAAGGTCGTGGGTCCGTCCATGCCGGGCATCATCACGTCGAGCAGAATGGCGTCGGGCTGGTGCTCGATGGCGCGCGCCAGGCCCTGTGCGCCGGAGCTGGCAACCACAACGTCCCAGCCGGCCACCGTCTCAAGGCTCAGCGCGGCCACATCGCGTATGTCCTCTTCGTCGTCGATGATCAGGATGCGATGGGACATGATGTGAGGGCCTCGGGTTCAGAGATCAGCGGGTCAGCGAGTCAGCAGGTCAGCAAGTCAGCGGGTCAGCAAGTCAGCAGGTCAGCAAGTCAGCAAGTCAGCGGGTCAGCAGGTCAGCGGGTCAGCAGGTCAGCAGGTCAGCAGGTCAGCCATGGTTATTCTGGAACGTTCTTGCGGCTTTGTCGATGGCTGCGGTGGAGGACTCTGCGCTACGGGGAACTCATTGAGCAACAGATGAACTCTTGCACGGGGCCGACAGGGCTGCGGAATCCTGTTGCGCCTGGGCGCTGGGCTTGGTCAGGCAATGCGTCAGGAAGCGGGTGGGGGCGCAGGCAAGCCAGCGGCGATTTCGGTCTGGGCAGCCGCATTGGCGTCGGCGGTCGGAGCGTCCTTGGCGGGCTCATTGACGAGGACGGCTGCTGCCTCGGCCGGAGCGGGCTGGTAGGGGAGGAAGACGCGGAAAGTGGTTCCCCGGACGGGATTGCGCTCCGCCCAGATGCGCCCGGAATGTTGCAAGACGATGGTGCGGCAGATGGCCAGGCCCAGACCGCTGCCGCCTTTCTGGCGGGAGTCCGAGGCGTCCACCTGCTGGAATCGGCCGAAGACGGCCTCGAGCTTGTCTTCGGGAATGCCGCGGCCCTGGTCGATGACGGAGAGCGTGACGCCGTTGACGCCGGGGCGCAGCATGACGGAGATGGTCGAGCTTGGCGGAGAGAACTTGACGGCGTTGGAGAGCAGGTTGGTGAGCACCTGAATCAGGCGGTCGGGGTCGGCGGCAATTTCCACCTTGGTCGTGTCGTGGATGAGCTGTACGCCGGCCGCCTCGGCTACCGGGGCCATGCCATCGATGGCCTGGTGGACAATCTCCGCCAACTTGACGGGGCGGAAGGCGAGCGGTTCGCGGCCGCTCTGGATGCGTTCCAGGTCGAGGATATCGTTGATAAGCCGGACCAGGCGGTCGGAGTTGGTGCTGGCAATGCGAAGCAGGTTGGCGGCCTTGTCGTTCAGTTCGCCCAGAATGCCGGAGGAGAGCAGGCCGAGAGCCCCGCGAATGGAGGTAAGGGGCGTGCGCAACTCGTGGCTGACGGTGGAGATGAATTCATCCTTGAGGCGGTCGAGGGCATAGCGCTGGCTGATGTCGCGGAAGCTGAGCACGGAGCCGGAGAATCGGCCTTGATCGAGGATGGGGGTGAGGGCGTATTCGGCGGGGAAGGAAGTGCCGCCGGCGCGGAAGATGGTGTCCTCGCCAGCCGCGGCCTTATGGTTCGAAGTGGCGCGGCCGAGGGCACAATCCTCGGTGCACGCCTGGCTCAGCGGCGCGGAGCCGTGCAGCAGTTCATGCACCGGCTTGCCGGTCAGGTCAGCGGCCGGGGCTCCCAGCAGACGGGCGGCGGCAGGGTTGGCAAAGCTGACCAGCCCGTGGCGATCCACGCCGCAGATGCCGTCAGCGACCGAGTCGAGCAAAATCTCCTGTTGGCGGTAGAGTTCCTCGGCCCGGCCGTGTTCGTGCGAGCGCGCCAGCATCTGTTCCAACGAGGCGGCAACGGTCTCGATCGCGGCCAAGGCTTCACGGTCTTCGCGAAGACAGAAATGGCAATAGAATTCCAGAACGGCGAGCACCTTGTTTCCCACGCGGACGGGGACAGCCCACCCAGAGACCATCTCGTGGCGCAAGGCGGACGCGATCCGTGGGCTGAAGGGCATTGCCGCCAGATCGGCAATCCAAACCGGGCGGCCGTCCTTCCAGGCGCGTCCAGGCAGGTCGACGCCGCCGGCCAGCGCAAGCCCCACGCTCTCCCGGATGAAGGTCTCGGCGCGCTTTCCCGGAGCGCCCCAGGCCGAGGCGAACTCCAGGCGGCTGCCTTCTGCCTCGACCCCCCATTTGATAGCCATGTCCCAGCCCTGGGAGACGCAGAGGGCCTCAAGGATGCGTGTGGAGGCGACCTCGGGGGAAGCGTTTTCACCCACGATCTGGCTCACCCGCAGTTGCAGGGCGAGGCGGTGTTCGCGCTGCTTCTGTTGGGTCACATCGCGCAGCAGGCAACGCACCGCCAGGGGACTGCCGGCCTCTTGCCGCTGGCTCAGGCTCAGTTCCAGTTCCAATTGGCGGCCGTCCGCCGTGTGGTGGCGCAGGGGCGCTCGATCCACCACCTCGCCGTCCAGGGAGCGGCGGAAGAGTGCGCCCACCTCGCCGCGCCCACCCGGCCCAAACAGCTCTTCAAAGGAGGTCAGTTCCAGCAGCGCGGCATTGTCCTTGCCGAAGCATTGCTTCCAGGCAGGATTGGCATAGAGAAACCTTCCCGCCGGGCTAAGCGTGGCAATCATCTCGCTGGAGTTCTCGAAGAGGTCCCGGAACCGTTCCTGGGACTCGCGCAGCGCCCGTTCCTGGCGGATGGTGGCGCTTTGAGCCAGCGCCACGGCGACCAAGCCAGTGGACGCGCCCGTACCGTCGCGCAGGGCGGAGATGTGGAGGGTGACGGGAAGCAGCGTTCCATCCTTGTGGCGCAACTTCGCGTCGAAGCTGGGCACCTGGCTGGGAGGCAGACTGCGCGCGCAGTTCAGATAGGCCGCCATTCGGCCGGGGGGCAGGGGTTCGTTCGACCGGGGGACGCCGCAGAGTTTTTCCATCTCCGCAACCAGGCGCGCTCCCTCGCCGGGAGCCAGAATCTCCACCGTGCTCCACGCCATCATCAGTTCATGGGCATGGTAGCCCACCAGGCGTTCCGCGGACGGGTTCACGTAGGTGAGCCGGCCATCGCAGCCGATGCCGACCACGGCGGGGCCCGCGGAGTCGAGCAGGTCCTGAAGCGAATTCTGGAGCGGGTCGGTGTGCGGGCCGGCGGCCTGCGCGGCCGCGGTTGCAGCGGCAGGAGAATAGCTGAGCAGAAGGCGAACGGAAAGGAGCGCGACCGCAATGCCGGCTGCGCCGGCAGCGAAAATCAAGAGCCCATCGAACCGGGGTCCGCCCGTCGAGCGCACTGAAATGGCCCCCGCCACCAACCCGAATGTGAGTCCCGCCAGCACAGGCCAGCTTTTGGCAAAGCCGTCCATGGTCTTTGACCGGCCGCCCCCGCCTGGGAGCGCGGGTTGTTCTGTTGCTGTCGCGGTAACTTCGCTGGGCTCGTCCTGCATGGTACCCCCGAGGCAACAATTGAAAAGCCGGCCTTTGCGCAATGGCTTTGCGGCTGTTTGCGCGCCGCAAATGTTCAGGAAAACGCCTTGCTTTGCCCGGAAACAAGGCTAACATCCAATCGTGCAATTTGCAGGTAGTATATGCGTTTGGTTCCAGACTCTCTAGGCAAATCGGAATCGTGGGTCCGCGGATGAAACGGTCCAGTTACGGGGCCGGCGCGGCGAACAACCCGGGAATGCCGCACACGGCGACCAACGGCCTCTGTTGTAATCCCCATAATGCAGGGAAGGGAAGAGTCGAGCCAGATGCCAAAGAACGAGGAAATCCCTGACGAGAAGTCGAGCGAGATTCTGCGCCAGATGCGCGAGGATGCGGGATCGAAAAAGCATCTCGACCAGCAAAAACTGAGGGCGCAGGCAGCCCTGGGGCGGGCGGTCGAGGCAAGGGACGAGCAGGCATTTGTTGCGGCTCTGACTGCGCTGGGGATCGATCCTGGGGGTGAAACTGGGCGGCCGCATTTACGGGGCTTCCGGCAGCTACCGTCGAAGCGCTATTGAAGATGGGCTACGGCTCGTTCCGCGGCTTTCACCGCTTGCTCCCGTTCTTCTTCACTCATCGCCTCAAGCGATGAGGAAACGGAAACCATGACGCTGGCAAGGAAATCCCCCTCGGCATTTGCGGTCGAGCTTTTTTTCGGCCCTGAGGAGCGGACTGACTGAATGCGTGGCCGGGATTGAGTTGCCATATGGGAAGATCCTCCTCGTTGTCAATCATACTCCAAACTCGGCGCTTTCTCTGCGCCGCCGACTCCAAGATGCCGTAATGGGTTCGGAACCCGGACTCCCGCTACCCCGAA